>Ga0272442_10001396_pt1 | contig 36875 bp, 31 predicted proteins | sample SSMForm2O_FD_200262 | JGI IMG/M metagenome (GOLD analysis project Ga0272442, IMG submission 200262) | Marine sediment archaeal communities from Little Sippewissett salt marsh, Falmouth, MA, United States - SSM-Form-2O | ecosystem: Environmental > Aquatic > Marine > Wetlands > Sediment ... | reverse complement strand
TGTTGTGATACGGAAGAGTCGTGGGACGAAAGTCCTGATGGAGGTCCTGACTAGGAGATTCAAGGGCATCATAGTGTGCAATGGCTGGAAACCATATGCCAAATTCACAAAACGGTTACAACGATGTTGGGCACATCTACTCCGAGAATCAGAGGATCTTGCTGATAAGATCGAGGAGGCAGTTCCTTTACATGAAGCCCTAAAGGATCTCTATGAAGAACTGACCGGTGCTTTAGAAAACGATCCCCCACCTGAAGTTCGGATGGAATTATGGGATAAGGCTCGAGCAAAGCTCCGCCAGTGGATCACGAAAGAACACATAAATGTGAAAGTGAAAAAGCTTGTTGGCAAGATTAGCAACGGCTTCGAGTACTGGTTCACGTTTGTCATTCATCCTGCCGTAGAACCAACTAACAACAGAGCAGAAAGGGCACTCCGCGAGCATGTCGTTCTGAGGAAGATCGTTGGTACATTGCGCAATAACAAAGGGACGTCGATTCATGAACGGATTATGACCGTCCTGGCAACATGGAAGCAGCAAGGACTCGATGCTCTACAGATACTGAGATCAAGCCTGGCCAGCTAAACACGTACTCGCATTCTAAGTGTAAGAGGCTCTCTGGACCATATGATTCGATACTTGACGAAGGCTGGGTACGAAGTGCGAAAGAGAACACCAGGGGCTGGAGGATAACAGCCCCTTGTTATCGATTTAGTTGGGTTTTACATGAGAATGTGGGGTATATTGTATCGAGCAGAGGCTCTCTTAACCGAAGATACCGCACGCATGAACTGGCCAGTGCGAGCAACGTAGCATAAGATACAGCTCACACATCTATCTGCTCAGCAACTCTGTAGACCACCTGTCCCTACTTATCTGTCGTCGGGCTGGAGATGGTCAGCTTGGCTCGGAACTTACCAGCATTCTACTCACCATGAAGGACTAGAGGAATTAATTAACCCCATCTCTGCGTTAGGCCTCACTTGGGTCTCACTGAAGTATAACGTTGACAGTAACCTCATCTTCGGCACTTTCACCTCCGTTCAATGCAGTCAGAGTATATGTTGTGGTCTGGCCTGGCGATACTGATTGATATCCACTAATTCTTTCTGGAGGAGATTCACGGAATCTTATACCAGAAGAATCACTAGCAAATTCAGGAGATATGGATGTACTCTTAGCATTGTAGACCATCCAGCTTAACTCCGAACTTCCACCGGAATTAATTTCCGGGGGTTCGGCTCTGAAGTAATCGATGATCGGTTTGACTCTCACAGTGACACGATGTTCCTCTTTTTTCCCCTGGCTACTCGCTGTCAGAGTATATATTGTGTTCTCTGTTGGTTGTACCACTTTCACTCCAGACTCAGGGACTTCGCCCTCGCCATGATCTATAGACACAACTTCCGCATAGTCCACATCCCACCTCAATGAGGACCTCCCATTTTTACCAACAGTATCAGGATTTGCTGTGAAGGAGATTATAGTCGGATCTTTTACATCGACTGTGACCCTTTTAGTTTTTTCTTCTACGTCGTTGCTGGCGATCAGCGTATATGTAGTTATCTCCTTCGGACTTACTTTACAGTTGTCAACCGGATCAAAACATCTGCTCATTCCCCTTATGGACACGCTTTCCACATTCGAGACGTTCCAGCTCAGCGTGGAACTCTCGTGACGACCGATAACTTCAGGATTTGATCTGAAAAAGTTGATCACAGGCGATCTTAAGACATTGACAGTAACACTTTTTGTGATATCTTTGTCATCGTCTCCGGTGGTCAATGTGTATACTGTTGTCTCCGTGGGGCTTATGACTATATTCCCTTCAGGACCAAAGTTGCCGACCAAATCGCCGACTCCAGAGCTTATGAACACTTCATCTGCGTTGGAGACTTTCCACGTCAAATTTGATTCACCTCCCACGTTAACGGTGAGCGGATATGCATTAAACTCCATCTCTATTTCTGATGGACTACTAATTATATAATATGCCCCCACAGCCACCAATATTAAACCAACAGCAGCTACGATGGGAACGATAGGTATCGATGGACTTGATCCTGGCTCTTTTTCCGGTAGTGTTGGTGGTCCTGGTGGTGGTGCCTGGGGGTTCAGCTTCACCTCCACGCTCAGGCCGCCCTCTTGGATCTTGTGGGTCCCTTCTGAGATCTTATAGCTGTCCTTCTCCACCCTATAAGTCAGATCCTCTCCTACGTTTCCGGCATCCTTTTCTTCATGCTCGAACCTGCCATTTGCGTCTGAGTAAAGCTTCGCTAGCTCTTCATCGCCGACAGTCAGACTGACCTTCGCGCCAGAAACGGGCTCGCCCTTGCCATCTTTGACCTGACCGGAGATTTTGATGACGGGAAAACTTCTCATCGTTATATCATGTGAGACACCCTTCAAAACTCTGACTTCTCCTGAGGCGACCTCGAAATTTGCTAGCTCTGCTTTATAGCTCAGGCTTTTATCTTTGAAATTTGGGCTTAGTGATATCTTGAAGCGGCCATTTTTATCAGAGACTCCAAAGCCGACCTTCTCGCCCTTCAGTTCTAGGCTGATGCTGACGTTCTTCAAAGGATTGCCCGTTTCATCTTTAACGACTAGATCAAGCTCTACGCTCTCCTCAAGCAGCTTGATCTCCATGGCCACCTTTTCGTGCTCGATCTTGTAAGTACCCTTGTAATGCTCGTATCCACCCTTCTCCGCCGTGCATCTAAGATGTTTTCCAAGGTAAGGAGCACCTTTCTCTTCATATTCGAACTGTCCTTCGCTGTTGGAACGGCGGACGGCCAGCTCCTTGTCTCCGATGTAGAGGGCTATCTTCGCGCCGGGGAGTGGTCTTTCTGTGGTTTTGTCTATGACGGTGCCCACGATCTTCGTCACAGGTAGCCTTTTCATGACGATATCATGGGAGGTCTCATTCTCAATCCGAACCGAACCCGAAGCAGTTTCAAAGTCCGTCATCTCGGTGCGGTAGTTCAGACTTTTATCTTTGAGGTTGTGGTCGAGTTCCGTTTCGAAGACGCCGTCTTTACCGGAGAGACCAGCTCCGACCTCCTGGCCTTCCACTTCCAGGAATATCCTGACGCCCTCAACCGAATCGCCCTCCTTGTTTCTCAAAGCGAGCCTAAGCTGCAAAGTCTCCTCGACCAGCTCAACCTCCAAAGTGACCTTCTCTCCCTCGATCTCGCGAGTTTTCTCAAAGGGCAGATATCCCTCCTTCTCCACTCTGCAGGTCAGATCTTCTCCGATGTACTGGTCCACGTCTCTGTACTCGAACTTGCCTCCAGCATCGGAGCTGCGGACGGCCAGCTCTTTGTCTCCGATATAGAAGGTTACCTTAGCGCCGGGTATAGGTTCTTTCCTAACGCCGTCCTTGACTATGCCAAATATCCTCATAGAGTTTCCACCTATAAAAATACTTTATCCATATGACTAGCCATTCAACTAAATGCAAAGCACTTTGTTTGATTTGAAAGCCCTTCTGCCTGCAGCTTAGTGAATCGCTGGAATTTGACTCACATAAGCGCATCAAAAATTTTTTATGTCTTATTTAACAACGGTGTTAGCGGCAACAACAAACTTCATAAAAAGTCGTAACATTTTTTGCACAATAAATAGTTAGAATCATCGGCCGTCCAGAAAACCAATGCATTTCCCCCACGGTCTTCGTGGGTGGCCAAGAAATTCTTTTTCGACCTTCCGGTGGTCAGACGTATCTCTGCAAGCCAGTCTCCATCTGCATACCTCTTACACCAGATGTTATCACAATCCGGCCTTTGAATCAGCACCCATATATCCTTCCTGGAATTTTCGAACGCTCTAACGAAGCTCCCATACGGGGCCTCAGTCAGATCTTTAACTGCGCCCCAACTGTCAGAAATATATTTTTTATATAGGATGTGGCCATCTTCCCACCAGAACGCCCATATTACTCCACGGGAATCTTCTAAGACCTTGAGATATTCTTTGTCCGTATTATCTTCGGCTGTCAGCCGTAAAGCCTTATCCCACTCTGCCCCCATAACTGTAGAGCCGGTTTGTGATCCGTTTGAACTGCACTTTCTTGACCATATATTGTCTTCTTGCCACCAAAAAACCCAAAGATCTCCCCGAGAATCTTTGAAGATCTTGCGAGAGGTTTTAGGCGACGTTCCCTTCGTAACCATTGTGTCCCCTTCCCAGGCACCTGAGACGTATCTGCTAAACCATATATTCTCTTCTTGCTCCCAGAAAAGCCAGATGTTGCCATCTGGTCCCTCTAGAATCATCTTGTCGGAACTTTTCTTTTCTGCAAGCCCGGTAGTGAGGGCCGCTATCCCCTCCAACCCTCCCAAGCCATATCTCCCAGCCCATATATTGTTCTCCTGCCGCCAGAATAGCCATACCCCTCCCTCGGAATCCCCGAAAACCTCAAATACGGGCTCATCTGCAGCCGTCACCGGGGCCACCTCATTCCAACCGTCCGAACCATGCCTCGTGGATAGTATACTGCCCTCCTGCCACCAGAAAAGCCCCCAGACATCACCACGGCGATCTTTGAATACCACGAGGTGGCTTTTAGGTATTCCATCCATCGTCAACGGCTTGTCCGCTTCCCAGACACCAGAGGTGTACTTCTTGTACCAAATATCATCCTTCTGACACCAGAAAACCCAAATGTTTGCTGAAGAATCCTCATATATAACTGGAGAGCACTCGCCCCTCCCCTCTATAACCAGTTCATCCTCGCCCCAGCAACCTGAATCGTGTCTCTTGCACCATATGTCTGCACCATGTGATCCAAAGAGCCAGATATCGCCCCGACGATCTTTGAAACTCTCGAAATATCTTTTTCCAAGCATCAGCTTGGACTCTGGATCGGATGGCATTTTGCCCCTCAGGATTGAATTTATGGCCTCTCTCAATCTGGGGTCCGGTTCACGTTCTGGACCTCGATCACCAAGGTCCGACACTGGAGGAAAAAGTATACGGAGGTCTTTTGTCACCGACCACTCTTCGATATCCTCCTTCCAATCAAGTTCGGCAAGGCGACAGTAATGATGCTCGACACCGAATCGCTGGATTAACAAGTCTTCAGGCCATTCGATACGGCCAGAAGCCGCTCGCATGGGTATCAACCAATAGTCGCCACTCTGATACTCACCATTCTCAGCGAACCTGACCTGTACGCCCTTCTCCAGGTTGATCCAGCCGCTACTGGTGGTGGCTACATCTGCCTCCGGGTTGTCCCAACGATTGAGCTTTAATTTTTTCCCTGTGAGATGCACCATCTTCCCGATATCTTCCTTTAAGCTTAAAGTAGGCCAGTCTGTTGATTCTATAGAGGCCAGGAGGCCGGGTTGACCTCTCAGCTCTCTTATTTCGTCGGTGATCTCCACCATCTGGCCAGGTCTGAACTCTCTTTTGTCCGCAGCAACCGTCTCTCTGATGGTGACCGTCCTTCCCTCAACCCGCTCTACTGGCCAGATGATTCGACCGTTATCTCGGGACCATTTGAAGGTCGCACACCCAGTCCTACCACCATCGTGAACTTCAATGCGATAGAGGCGATTCATCAGATCATCTTGAGGGTCTGTCCTCAGAATCCGGGCAGCCAGAGATGCTTCCCGCCTTTCGACAAGATTACTCCAATCTCTATCAAAATTCTCTTCAGAATCGAGCGGGCCTCGCAGCTTCAGCTGCCAAACCGTCTTTGTGCGGGTGGTGGTATCTGCACCCCCCAACGCAACCTCACGAATCTTGGGGTCGTCAGTGACCGTGATATGGCGCTGCCAGATATCGAGATAAGCTAGGTACTTCCCACTCGTGCGTTTTTCTTGAGATTCTGGAAATAAATCAACTTGAGACGCATATGTCGTTATGCGGCGCACTTTAGGCGATGCAGACTCGAAAATCTCATCGACAACTTCGGGACGGAATATCAGGGACTGATACGCAAGATCTATCTTTTCAATTAGGATTTGCTGTGGCCTGGCTGTATGACCCTCTGCAAGGAGTTCCAACCACTGTCCCACTTCCAGATCATGCACATGTGTGATAAGGTCGGGAACCTTTGCTCTATTCTTATCGAGGAACTCAACCTCAAAACTACGACCCTCTTCAAGTTCACATAAAAGGCCATCCACGTATATACGGCCCGGCAAAATGGTCAAATCTTTGTGGTTATCTGTAACACCGACCTCGAACCCGCCGCAATCTCTAGGAACACCACACTGACCGATGAGATCTCCGGCCATTGTCCCCCGAAGATGGTTTTGAATCTCCACGTACTCATTCCAGTCGGCATCCAGCTGTACTCGTCCCTGTTGCATAAGGACGCCGTTATAGTGTTTTCTTGGATCAAATGTGAATCGAGAGAAATCTCCTTTCATAATCCATCTCCTAGGGAACCTAAGTCACGTAAAAGACACAAACTTCCAATCCAAAAGGCGTATACTCCTCCAGCACGGAGCAGAGGTTTGCTTCGCGTTGAGGTTGTTGCAGAGAGCAGAATGGGCCCATTTCCGAACCGCCTTCTGCCCCGGTTCGGATCTCATCCGGACAGTCCACATCCAACCTACAATAAGCGGGACTTTTCCAGCACATAGAAGTGAAAACTGGCTGTATGGAATACGGCAGAGCGGGATCGGGCTGACATGGAAAACGTTCAGAGGTACAGGGCCCCGCTGGAAGATAGCAGAAACGCGCAAATCCCAAATCACACCGATCCGCCGTCACAATATCCGTAAATATCGAGTCGCACGCCTCGAGTATGCTTATCTCGCTTCTGCCTAGAATTGTGCTTTTTTCAACTCGAACGACGGCTCCTTTTGCTCTAAGCGCTGCCACGTCACCAGTTCCATGATCTACAATGCTCTCTGCCACAAAAACTTCAGGAACTTTATCAGATAACGAGACTCTTCCACAGATCGTCTGAGTGATGGTCAACTTTAGAGAACGGTTGTCTTTGTCACCACGTGAAAGAACACAAATGCCGCCGAGATCGGGCACGACTGTACAGCGTGCTAACTGGAGTTCACCTAAGTTTCCTTCTAGCACAGTTATTTCGCCCTCGACCAAAAGACCAGCTAAGACCAGCTCTCCGAGATCGAAGTTATTGGCATCACCTCTTCCAATAATCTCTACGCGTCCATTTATATGTGGCCTCACACCACTGGCCCTGAAACCTCCTTTGGGCGACCAATCCGCAGCGACGATGAAAAGCTGACATCCCTCTTTTATCTCGACTCTCAAGTTTTCAGAGTAAGTACGGCTGCCCATGATCACTATCATGCCGACCGTTCCAGCTGGCTGGTCGTTCCATTCCACCAAAGCCTCACCGATTGTTTTGAAAGTATTATCTTCACCGACGGGATAGTCTCCCTTGACCCCCACCTGCCATTCCACAGGGCGGCTAAATAGCCCTCCTATGAGAGCAGAATGGTCATATGGTCCAGCCCCTACATCACCGCAGAACCCGTAAGAGTAACTCACTAGAACCTCTCCGAGTTCCGATAACAAGTGCTCAGACAGACGCAACCGCCCCAACATGGGGTCGACCGCCACTTTGATGGGACATTTGTGCTTCATCCCTGAATAATCCTCATATTCGATCTCATCCGGTGGAGCAGACCAGTCTGAAAGGTCGCATACGAAGATCTCCTCGGGTAGAATAGAATCGTATTTGGGAGATAGAGCAACGCTGAAGACTGGCTCGCCATCAAAGTACCTGCTACGAGGAGGGTATCCACATACCAGAGCCTTTCGGCGCATATCTAGCTCTCTGTATAAAGAACGGCGCTGAAGCGGGCCGGGCAAGTCGGTCTCTTCAGACTGGTGAGTAATGCTCGCTTCTGATCTCGGTCTGTTGAAGAGGGGCGTATCTTTTCCTGTGGGATCGAAGGTATAGCAACCTCTCTTCACCATGCGGGCGTTGACCTTCTTCAGAGGATAACTCTGCAACCTCCATACGAAGAGGCCCAGGTTTTGAACGTTGTACTTGCCGCCCTCCTTCACCGAACGGACGTTCACTGTGTGCGCTATGACGTCAAAAGGTCCTTCCATCGACTCAAGACAGCTCTCATTCCTAAGGTCGGGAGCCTGTAGGTTATGGAGGCGGAGATGGTTCAGATGCTGGGTGGCTGCTACAAGCTGAAAGAGCTCTGTTATGTGAGTTGGCCATCCTGTAACATCATGTGATGCATGTTCCAGAACGGCAGCTGTGCCCTTACGCCTTCGATATGCCATCGTGTTAGCAACATACCTGCGGAGGTTCCAGGTTTCTGTAGATATTGGACGCACCCCTTCTACGCCCAGAAGGTCGCCTATGTAGGGTATCACCCAATCGGCGCATGTCTCGATGAACCAGTCATCAAAAAGCCCGGATACGTCTTCTTCTATAGCCTGCATTTCCGTTTCAATCACTTCGAGGAGAGCCTGCATTGGTTGTCCTTGCTTCTGCGAGTCAAGGACGCGATAGATCGCAGGCAGAAGGTTGTAAAGTCGATTTTTTGCTGGTTCGTTCATTCTTCAGGCCCTCACACTCAATTCTATACCATTGGGGTTTAACAAGAGCAACTCCGCAGGCTGGATAATGTCCTTATCTATATCTTCCAAACGTGCCAGTTTTGCTCCCAAAATTTTATTTTTCAAATCTGACTCACATAACGGCTGCGGTTTCACTTCGGCAGGTGTATGCCTAGATGGCGACAATCGGTCGGTTCTGGACTTCAACTTCACCTCTGATAAATCAGGAGCTTTTGGAACTTTATCAATACTTCCCGGGGGATCAATCCTCAGATCGTCCAGGTCAACGGCGACAACACCTTCGACCGCCTGGATGGTGGCTATCACCTCCGAAGCAGTCACATCCTGGCCAAAATCGCGATTCTCGAAAGAGAACCTATGCATCAGGACGGTCTTAACCTGGTCCAATACTTTACGCGGAATGTAGCGGGGATCCATAATAAGGCACGCCTTAAGGCTGAAAGTTTGGAGTGAAAAATTCCTCAAACGTACAGAACCGAACGGGTGGCGAGACTCATCAATTGCACTGGCCATGTTCCTGATAAGCGCCGATTCAGGATCGACCACTGACCCATCTGAAACAGCTATTGTAATATGAACAACTCGCTTTTCCTTTACTTTAACCAATACCGCCTGCGCCTTAGCTACGCCCGCAAATGAGAGCACAAAGTTCTCGAAATCGTACAGTGAAACGATCCGGCCCAAGGTGAGCGTGGATATGCGCGCACTGCGTCTCGCTTTCGATAGAGTCTCCGGTGATGCCGCACCAGTGGCGGGCAGTGGATTTAGGACGCTTCGAATACCTGGCGGCCGATTATGTAAGAGCGTCAGGCTTCGAGCGGCCACTTCACCCTCCGGGCCGATTCCGGTACGATAAGTCGCAGTGACATTCTCCGTACCTGTAGGAAGTCTCGCACCCCTTTTGCCATCTCCGAAGACTATGGTGACGTCGCCTTCATCATCTGAACTTGTCGCATAACCGCGACAGGCTTCATCCATGGCGTAAAGGTTGGGCATCTCCTCCCACATCACGTCACCGACTCTTACAGTCAGGGTACTATCGGCACCCATGGGGTTATCAGCCGGAACGTAAGTCAGGGACGTGTTCTTGAGATCGAAGCGCTGATTGATCTGAGTACCGTCGCCACTGCCAAGAACTTCGTGCACGGTCTCTCCGTGATCGGCACCAACAACGTTGGCATAAACTCTTACAGTGTTAGGATCGTAACAGTTTTTGAGAGCTTCGCTAAAAATTAGGGTCGTTCTACCGTTGCTGTGTGTAACGTCTTTTAGCCTTACAACTTCTCCAACCTCCTCGTCCTCCTCTCCCGAATTTTCTAGCGTTATGAAATCTGGAGGGCAGTCAACCGTCCCCAAAAACCCACTTGAGTCCATCAGCGTCCAGCGCAGCAACCCCTCTTTGGATTCGAAGGCTTTTTCAGGAGGTTTCAGCACCACCATTAGTTCTCCTCGAGCCAAGACTTTTTTCTTAACATCTCCTGATCTAAAATCCAGCCCATTCTTCGTGACAAGGGCACTCATACGCTTTCCGCTCACGATGAGCAGCATATTGCTCTTCAGCCCGTGTACCAAGCGGTCCAGTTCCAACCGTTTGCCCTCAATCATCCACTTTACTGGCAACTCTGCGAGAGCGAGCGTTTCGCTCTGGGCAAGAACGGTAGTTTCGCGCACAGGAAAGTTGCTGATGTTCTGCTCAGCGTCAGGACGAATCCGAGTAACCCTGGAGTTGAGCATGAAGTCCGAACGAAAGACTGCAGTAACCTCCTCAGCTCTGTAAAGGGCAGGTTCAACATTTGAACCTGTGAAGACGACCCAGCTATCTTCGATTATTCCCTTATACTCGGAGTCCAGATCGATCACCTCTTTACCCTCTATTGCTCTAGAATCCAGGTTTGGCCAGTCATTCCCTGACTTATTTTTGTGGAACACATAACGTTGTTTAACGTCTTCTGGCAAATGCCTCCAGTCAGGAGCGTTGCTTCCGAAGAGAGATGCACGAATCCCAAAAGCGAATATCTTCGGCCTTTTCAGGCTTTTCAGCGGCTTTTGCCAAGTCACCTCTATAGCGCCGATATCCGGTCTAGAAGCTACAGTCTTCAGCACGCGTAGATCCCAGGCTTTGCTCTTGGGATCTGTTTCGCGGTCCTCTCCCACGATGAGGATGACATCGCCGGGCTGTAGCTGATTAACCGCGACCTTAAGCAGAAGCTTAGTCGTTCCTTCGCTCCCATTCTGCATCGCAGTCCTAGTCATCTCTGGTGAGAGACGGTTCCACTTCGGCCTCGCCAGAATCTGGTCCTTCGTCTCAAAGATCTGAGGCATTCGCCCTGGTTCGGGAATGCTTTGGACTTTGGTGCTTGCAGGCACCTCAACTTCTCGGGGCGCCCCTGGCGCATCTTCCACAGTGAAGGCCAGATGGGTGCAGGCAGATAGTCCCGGTTTCAGTTCGTAGCCGACTGTTCTGGCCAATTCCCGTATCGAACGACGTTCGGTAGCGGTTCGTAAAAACCCCTCATTGGCCAGTCGTTCCTGATAGAAAGCGATAACATCCGCCACCACAGACCATGCGTCGAGGAAGGCAATCGCAAGTTCATCCGAAGGATTGATGCTGATAAGACGAAGTGGACGACTATCCTCCTTCTGACCATCGAGCGTCTGATGATAGCGAAGTCTCTCAAGCATGCGTTGAAGAAATTCTGTATGGGTGCCGAGACAGTAAGATACTTTTGGCTGCCCTGGCCGATTATGGTGGAGAACGCGCCTTGAGGTCCTCTCGGGAAAAATTTTCCCAACTTGTATGAGGTCTATCATAATCCACCTTCCACGAAGAGGTTGATACAGCCGTTCTCCGGAGCAGCTGGGTCATTGTCCAGCCGTACAATCTCCAATCGTTCTAGGAGGATCATTCCCTGCTGGATCTCACCCCGGGGCAGTTCTCCCCACCGACGAAACTCTTCCACCTCGACCCACGATATGCCTGATACGGCCATTGTCGTATCTATCACCTGGCTCAGATATACGGGCTGCCCGAAAGTGAAATTATCCGGGTGGAAGAAGCCTCGCCTTCCATCGGACAAGTCGATATTGCTGAATATCTCCAAGATGTTATTCTTAACATCGCTGCCAAGATAATCCGGTTCGACGTGAACTCTCAGGGTGATGTACAGCGGCACAAAAGAAGGCGGTTCGATCTCTATATCGTGGCCAGTCATCCGGAACTCTTCCAAGAAGGTGTGCAACATCGCTCTGAACTCGGAGTTGATCTCGAGTCCTCCCTTTCTATCGACTGTGACGAACATTGTGTGCCAGCTTCCGGTCCAGCGCAAGGTTGCTATGGCGTTCGTCACCTCAGGATGGCGTTTCGCTAAAATGGCATAGTCCTCCTCGGTGATCGCACGTCTATTTTTCCGAAACTCATGTGGGGCGTAATGTCTTACCTGCGAGGTAAGCTCGGGATCTGTGCCTCCGCTTGCAGCTATGGGATTTCTGATCGTCTTGATTCTTTTCAAACTGGATATGGTGGCTCGCATCTCCATATTCACTGGGAAAATATGAGCAATCGACTCTGCACCCACGTTGCCCTTGATGCCATTACCAGTCCGGTACGAAGCAGTCAGAGTTGATCCTGGGGTCGGTCGTCTTCCCCGAACACCATCACCAAACCGCAGATAAACGGTCCCGTCATCCATTGTCTCTGCTACGAACTCGGAAGAAAACCGATCGCTGTTTAGAAGGTCGCACCGCTCGGACCATTCATCACCACCGCATCTTAAGCGAATAACGGGACGCGCCTTGTAAGATACTTGACGTATTGTGGAGTATGCTGAAGATTCTTTAAGGGCTCTATCGTGGTCGTAAACTGTGCTGAAGGTGATATTCTTATGCCTCAACTTTGGACGATGATATCCTGACCTGGAAACCACAGACGGCACAAGCTGCTCTTCTTTGTAGGTTACACCATGGTCAGCTAGAGCCACGTTGCCACGGATACAGCTGACATTTCGGACCAGTCTGCCCCCTATTCGAGTGGATATCTGTAGCGGAAAAGGCAGAGCGTCCTCAGAATGCCACTTAATCCTTACGATATCGTTGCCCGTCAGAATATCCTTGCCCGAATCTACCTGAATCAAACGTACAGCATGCCTGTGAATGGGATCGGCATCGAACACTTCACCGGTCTTTGTTCCCAGCACCTCTTCGAAAACCAGTACGTCTCCCTGGCGCAGATGCAGAGGCTCTTTTTGGACTTCGAGAGTGGCACTTGTCGATCCCTTGGGTAGAGTATATGTATCGTCACCCCACGTGTAGAAGAAGATCTGGTTATGTGAGGGGTAGAGGGTGACATCGTGTAAGAGCTCAAAAAGTACCGGATTATAGGCTGCAACCATATCATCTCGGTTTGAGATATCGAGAACGGTATCATCTCCGCAGCGAGTCGATAATCTGACTTCATCTTTGGCCAGTAAAAGTGGCTTTTCGCCTTCGATCTCGAAATAGACCCATACACGAGCGTTGCACCCTTCGTCTATGCGGTAATCTAAGAGCCGCGCGTGCCGACGGATAGAAACGCGATGGCGTGCTGTGCTCAGGTATGCTTCGGTGGCTACAGCATCCTGGTAATAGCTTAAGTAATCGCTGACATGAGCAAGCAGCTCAACCAAAGCAACTCCCAGGTCGGATGGGTTTCTTTCTTTCCATTCGGGTACAATGACAGAAAGACGATCGAGCATCAGACGTCGGAAGCTGGCATAGTCCTTGGCCAGATAGTCTATCAGAGGCTCTTTCGACCTATCGTCAGAACCGACCATAGGTGATCTTCGATCGAACTCATCGGGCCTTGTTGCTTTGAATGAGAACTCGACCACCGATAGCTGAGGATCAAAGCCAATTTTTGGCTTTGGATCGTTAGGCGATTCTACCAGGCGAAGCTCGTAAAAGGAGGAATCTCTGGGGCTGTCGACCAGTAGGATGAGCAAGTTCTCTCTCGATTCTGCGTGCTCAACTTTCACCTTACGAACTTGCCTGCCACCCTCGATCGTCACGTTATCTTCTGTCAGAGGGGGTGAATCTGATGGGATTCCGTTTTCTTGTCCGGGAAGGTTGTGAATGAAGTGTATTTTGAGCGTCTTCCGATCCGAGGAGATCTCCAGATGGTCTATCCCATTTAACAGGTCTCCATATATTCCCCTCTTGCAGCGAACCAGCTCTAGCCGCCTTTTATTTTTGCAGTAGTATAGGCATCCCAATATCAGACCTCATAAGAAAATTGATCAGTCTTCCGCTCTTGGGTGCGCCGAATCAGGTATTTTACCGTCACAAATAGGGCGGATTCGGCGGTCTGTACTTCTACAGCTATAACCTGGATCAGATCGTCCAGCCACCGCTGAAGGGAGCCCTGTACCAGGAACTGTACTGAGGTGACTAGCTCGTCGCTATTGGGGGCAAAGACCAATTGCATCAACCCGCTACCGAAATCGGGCCGGTTTACTCTTTCGCCCGGCATGGTGAAGAGCACCTGGTAGATGAGATCTCGGATATGTCTCTCGGGATCTGTAGTAGCAGTTCTTCCTCTCCGATCGATGTGAAACGGGTAAGCGATATCCATTTCACACCCCCTTTACTCTGGACTGGGTCATCAGAACGTTCGGCGGTCCCTGTGGAATCTGTTCGGCACTCTGGCAGATACCTGAGCTTGATTTCAATAAGACGAATTTTCCCATGACCTTCACTCGTGTGGCTGGAACCAGCCACTGGACCTTGAGGCAAGGCTGGGGTTTTCCGTTGGGCAAGGTGAAGGGACAACCTGCGATCATGCAGGTGTCACCCATGACTGCCACCGGCTGGCCGCTGACCTTGGCACGCGTGTTGTTGGATATAACGCTGACAAATCCTCCGTGAGGGCATATCGCCGTCAAGCCAACATGTTGGAGAAAGTCTGACATCATATCACCTCCAATGCACCGTCGTTGACTGAAACTTTAGCTGGTGTCAGCTTGATGTTGAAGGTTCCGTTGCTGATCTCGATGTTGGTCTCTGTTAACTTGATCTTTGAGTTTCTGTTGTTGATCTCGATGCCGTCGGAGTTGAAGACCAATTTCAAAGGGGTCTGACCCACTTCCAAAAAGAAGCCGCCTGAGCTCGGATCGTCGTTAAGGGTCATGGTGATCGTATCGGTCTTGAAAACCTTCATCTTCTCCTCGGCCGGATCGGCGGGCACCTCATCTCTGCCCCAGAAACAGCCGCTCCATATGGGGTAGTCAAGATCGCCTCCCTCGAACTCTACCCAGATATTTGCTCCTTTTGGGGGAAGGGTGAAGAGGCCCACCCCCCGGCCAGCGTAGGGCACGCAGGGCATGGCCCAGCTCTGTCGTCCCTCACCCAGAGCGGCCGGTACGCTGACCTGGATGCGGCCCTGACTAAGAGGGTCCTTGTTATTCTCCACCTTGCCACGGTATTTGCCGAAAAACTGCCTCATGCGTTAAGCCTCTCGATCGTCGAGCTTCTTCCCTCTCGGGAGAGGGTGAAGCGCTGCTTGTATTCGCCAATACGGATGACATGTGTCACGCTTTTAACATACCACAGCCCATCGTAGCTCCGGCCAGCACCTCTAACTCCTACAGTTTTGTGAGGCCAGAGCAGGCCTTGGTAGTCCAGGGCATCCAACTCGCCTTCGGCTGTAGCCGCCTGGTCGACGGAAGCGTCCGTCATTCCCTGAATACGGCCGGTGGCCTGGTTGGCGTTCAGCCCAGTCTGACGGAAGAGAACCGTCCGGATGTGTGACTGATCTCTAGGACCTTGGCCTGCGAGCTGTGGACGTTCGCTCTCGGAATTTTGCATCGAAATGACGTCGTTTGAGCTTCGGTCCTGCACATTTCCGGAAACGATAGTTGGCGAAAGGGCATTATACTGAAAGTTGATCCGCTCCACATTCGTTGAAGGTCCCATATTTACCGAGAGGGCTTTTTGGGGCTGGCCTTCGAATTTTGGCGGGCCCCAGTAGGCGGTGTTCTTTCCAGAATTTGGGCCTGGAGTTACATAGAATACGAAGCCGTAACGTTCTGCCATCTGCTGGAGATATTCCAGATCTGTGCACTGTTGTACCGGCGTCCTTTCGTTGACGTCAGGGGTGTCGGTCACCGAAGGTCTTTCGACCTTCGCAATCATGCCGTATGGCGAATAGTCGGAGGCTGTGATGATCAAGTTGGCTATGGTGCTCTCGTCCATACCTGGGTGCTCGACCGACTTCTCCTCCAGGTCCATCATGACGCTGACGTCTTCTCCGGTGATGACGAGGTTCGTCTCTCCCGAACCTTCGTCGGGCAGGAGTTGGTGGTGAGTGATGATACCGTCCATGAGGACGTAAGGTGTGGCCCCGAGGGTGACAATCATGATCACCCGGTTGAAGGGATCGAGCAGCTGGCCTTCGAGGAGAGGATAGTCCATCTGGCTCTGGGATCCGCCGCGACTTGCCTGGAAGGTTATCTGAAAGCCGGAGCGGCCTTCGTCGGTGTGGGTTACCTCTACTTCTTGGACGGCTTCGGCGAAAGCCAGAGGGACTGGTTCTGGAACGTTCTTTCCGATCCGAAGCTCGAGACGGATTCCCGGCGAGTTCATATCTTTTCACCAGTTCATTTTCGCCAGATAGTCACTCAGATCTGCGGTACCGGAACTCGGAGCACGCGTCCGATCTCCGAGGTCAAGTCGAAGGGGTTCATGGCATCGTTGGCGTCGCATATACGCCAGAAGTGTTCTGGGTCTCCAAGGGTTCGGGCGGCGATCAGGTCCAGGCGGTCGCCCTGAGCGACTCTAACCTCGACCAAGAGAGGCATCTCCTCTCCCAGGGGCAGAAAGCGTCGGCGCTTGTAGGCGATCTTCTTTCCCTCTTCGCCGACGTACTCGGCCGTCTCCAAATTGTAATAGCGGCTGGCAGGATCAAACATAATGCTACCTCACAAAATATCTTCAGATTATCTTACAAACTATCTTACAGACTACTTCACAAATTTCTCCCTTTTGCGGCCATCTCCTCAATCTTCTGATGATAAGTCCGGAAATCTGAACATACCGGATGGTCCAAGGGCAAGTCGTTATAACTCAGTACTCTGAGGCTCAGAGAAACTTTGGCCCTGATGGGATTGAGATTTGGATCGTGGGCCTCTTCGGTGATGGTGAAGTCAGTGAGTTGGACCGGCAATACGCGGTTTTTCCCCCAGACGAGAAGGGTACGGGAAGCCTCAGTGGGCGAAACCTCGATCGCACCTCGTCTCAACCTCCTGGAATTCTGACTCACCTGATCGCTCGCGGGGTAGACCAAATTCTCCAGTGCCGCAAGCTGGGGGTAGATGCCCTCTTCCTGTGGGTCCTCTGGATGGTCGGCGGCGTCGACCTCAACGTCAAGCTCTATGGTCTCCTCTGGAGCTCCTCTCATTCGGAGTGCGTCGTTTCTGTTTCTCCTCCTGCGGCTTTCTTCGGACATCCAGCGGGGGTTCAGCTTGCGCGTGAGGGTGCCCGGGTTGTACTGAAAGGTGATGCTGGCGGCGACTCTTGTGCTGCCGGGGTCGATGATGTCGAGCCTGCCTTTGGTCAATTTTGGTGCGTCGGAAAATGTGGTCATGACAATGGCCCCATTGTGTAGGAATTAGGGAGTATGGTCGAGGATAAATTATAGTCCTGAACGCTAAGGCAGTTCACGATGCGGAAAATGTATTAGGTTAAAGTGTATTTGGGTCATTAGAGGGTGCCACATGATATTTCTCTCTAAGGATTTAAAAAAATTCTCGGGAGAATATATTGTGCCCATCCGCTCCTTCTCATGGCTTCGGTTATTTCCCTTGCTGTATAGCGGGTACCTGCATCAGTTTTGAGTTCTGCTGTGGGAAGTTCTCTGGCAATTGTTCGATCCTTAGCTATGGCTTTTGTCATCTCAGACCATATATCGCTCGGTGACCTGTTTGTGCCGGGATCTATCGCGTTGTCTGCTAAGATTCCAGGGACATCTGGACCCGCGCTGGGATGTGCTTTCCTTACCGACGGATCGTAACCCAAATAATAATAATTTACTATCTCTTTCAACGAGTAATACGTCTCGTCTGTTACTCGTTCATCCTGGGAATTTCTGGTATCGTCTCCATGAAATCTACCTTCCATAAGGGGCAACCCTCTTTCCAGTTTGCAAAGCAAATCATGGTAATTCTTTGCTCTCACATATCCTGTATAAGCAGTTAGCAACCGTTGTGATATGATATTCCGGTCTAACATTGCAAACATTGGGCTTGTAACAAGTCCTGTAAGAGCAGTTCGTAACCAGGGTCTTTGATTACGTGCACTAATGGCATCTAAAGCTCGGGGATATTGATGGCCTGAAGCATACGAATCCTGCAAGAAATGATCTGCAAAAGCTTCGGTCATAAGAGCCTCGTTAAAAAGATGCCGCGCTGACCGAAAATTTCTTCGTTCAATATATTCGGATCTAGCCATACGAGCTAGCCTTCTTGCCTCGTCATGTTGTACCTTCCACTCCCTACTAGCCAATGGGAAGAAGTGATTGACATTGGTACTAGCTAAAACAATACTGTTCAAATAGGGGCCTATACCTTCAGCAAGTTCTTCTGGAGAGCCTGTCAAGAGTTCTTCTGGAGAACCGGTCCAGTCTCCACCCAATCGAGCGCCTTGACCGAATGATATCATTTGGTGACCAATTCTAATTCTTAACCCTTGAAAGACTCTTCTTGCTGCTTGATCTCCAAAATATCTATGTTCATTTCCACTCCATCGTTGGATGGTGTGACTGAAGATGTGTTGTGTACATGCAGATTGTGCATCTATACATCCCCCTGTCGGCGATTTAGTTGTGAAGTCTGCCGTCGATCCACGAGCCTGTTTCATACGTTTGCGGGGTATTTTGCTTTTTAGGGTCGCGGTACCCTGTTGAATGGTATGTGTCAATTCGTGAGCTAACAATTCCTGACCAGCTAATCTACCTGGGTTATATTCCCCCTGTTGAAAGAATATGTCCTGCCCCGTAGTGAACGCCCGCGCCTGGAGCGATCGGTTCAGTCTGTCAGCTTCTCTATCGTCATGGACCCGAACGCTGCCGAAGTCGGCGCCGAAGGCCCGCTCCATCGGCTGGCGCACGTCGTCCGTGAGTGGCACTCCTCCAAACTGCGCCCTCTGAATGGCGGATTCGAGGGCCAGCCCGACGTCGGCGCCTCCTGCGGCGGGTCCGATACTGGCGACCTTCCGCCGCAGCTCCTCTTCCACCTCCAGCGTTTCTTCAAGCTCCAGCTCTTCCTCGTCTTCTTGTTCCTGCATCGATTCATGGCCCGAGGACGAGATCGTCTCGACCACCCAGCGCGCCACCCGATCGGCCTCCTGTTCGCACTTGTCCCCAATGGTCCCGAGCCTCAGCTTGAGCTGGATAATCGGCCTGGGAATAAGGTCGACATCAGCAAAGCTGTGGCCAAAATGCGACGCACTGTCCGGAGGTTCCTTGGAGGGCACCCCGTGCGTCGGCTTTATGGCAGCGAAGGGACGCGGGCCGAACTGATCGTTCATGGAAGTCGGTAGCGAGTCATGTTGCGCATTCCTGCGAACCTGTTTTCCCATCATCATTCGCTCATCTCCCCGTACAGCGCCCGCGCCACCTGGGCGCCGATCGCCCCCGGGCTGGAGTTAGGTGCAGCCTCGAAGCTTCCGCCGTCGACGCAGGCAACATCTGCTCCGCTTTCAAATGATGCCGGAACGCCCCTCTCGGCGAAGAGCCGTTCAAGCTCCCTCTGCATCGCCCGAGCTACTCGGTCCCTATCTGCTGCGGGAAAGCCGTCCAGCACTAATCCCTCGATCTCCAGCTCAAGGTTCATGTCCAGCCACCAATCTCGCCCTCCGCCAGGGCCCGTTCCATCTTGGCGTATTCAACCCGGGCGGCCCGCAGGATGTGAGCCATTCCCACGGATTCCTCTGAATCGGCCGCTAGGAACGCGGCGTAAAGGGCTATGTTCCTGATGTTGCCTCCGGCAACGTTAAGCCGGGCAAGCTTCTCGAAAACGAGGCCATAGGTGGGCGTCTTTTCTGGAAATACGCGCCTCCAGATCTCACCCCTTTCAACAGCTCCTGGAAACGGAAATTGCACTATGAACCGGATCCGACGCAGGAACGCCCGATCGATGGCGCTCTTCATGTTAGTTGTGAGGATGGCCAGGCCACGGTAGGCCTCCATCCTCTGGAGAAGATAGCTGATCTCGATGTTGGCGTAACGGTCGTGGCTGTCCTTTACCTCGCTTCGTTTGCCGAAGAGGGCGTCGGCCTCGTCGAAGAGGAGGATCGCGCCGCCGCTTTCGGCAGCACCGAAGACGCGGCGCAGGTTCTTCTCTGTCTCGCCGATGTACTTGCTCACCACCTGGGAAAGGTCGATCCGGTAGAGATCGAGCTTGAGATCGTTTGCAAGAACCTCCGCGGCCATGGTCTTCCCGGTCCCGCTATCGCCCGCAAAAAGTGCGCTGATCCCTAGGCCTCGCGACCCCTTGGAAGCGAAGCCCCAGGCATCGTACACCCTGGACCGCCCTCGAAGATGAACGCCGATCTCCTTCAAGATCTGGAGTTGAGGCTCTGGCAAAACCAGGTCGTCCCAAGTGGCTGCTGGATCGATCCGCTGGGCTAGATCCTCCAGGCGCGGCCTAGCTTGGGCGCGACAGGCGTCCCAGAGAACGGGCGACAACTCGCCCGAATCGTCTGACTCACCCGATGCACCCAACTCTTCCTGCTCATTTGACCATCCTGCCAGCGCCTCATTGCAGGCGGCCTGAATCTCTCTTGGTCCTAAGTTGAACTGGGCTGCCAACCCTTCCATCTGGCCGTCCAATCCTCGAGCCAAAGGCCCGAGCGCCCTTTGCCAGAGAGCCCGCTGCTCTGCCGAGCTTGGCCTTTCCACGTCCAGACGGAGGGCGGATCGCTTTCTGAAGATGAGCGGCTGACGTGAATTCACCAAGACCATGCACTTTGTGCCCTCCATGAAAGAAATGACCGCGTGCTTCCGGTCCTTTCCGCTCCCTCCGTCTCTTCCATCATTTCCATCCAGATCTTCGCAGTCCACCAAAAGGGCCGTGCTGCTTAAGAAAGCCTCCCTCTCCCATAGCCGGGCCAGTGCCTCCCGCTCCGAAATATTTACAGGAATGTCTGCGGCGTTGATCGCGTGCAGCTGAAGGCCGAGATTTGCACAGGCTGACGCGGCGATGGCCCGCTTTCCCACCTCCGGGACGCCGCAGAGCTGGATTATGGGATTGGCCAAGACGCCTTCGTTCGACAGAATCTCTGTGATCCGGCTGGCAAGAACGCCGTGTGAAGGCGGGACCTCCTCCGGAACAGGAACGCAATCTGCCATTCCCCGGAGCCGTTCGTCAAGATATGACAAACCTGCAAGATAGTGAAGAACCCTTTCGTCGATCCGCAGGGGGCTGGTGGTCAAGGCATCTCCCGGCCCCACCTCGACCAGTCGCCATTGGCGCAGGGGCGCCGCAGGGAGAAAGGCGCTCCAATGGGCCGCAGGCAAAGCCTTCATAGCAAGGCTGAAAGTTGGATAAACCTTCCGCGAATCTCCCTGGAGTTCTGCGCAAAGCGGTGCGAAGCTAGAATCCAGTTCTACGCCTGCGCAAAGCAGCAATAGATCCCTTTCGAAAGGCGAAAGGCCAAAGGCCGAACACAAGCTTTCCAGGGCTGAAGGTGCGGGAAGACTTTCCGCCACCCTGGTTCGGTCCTGCTGCGCCTCATCCAGCCGCGTCTCTGCAGACGAGACGCTGGCTCCACTGCCCTCTACTTGTGCTGCGCAGACCTCAAGCCTGCAATGCACATGGGCCAGTGCAGCGCTCAGGTAGCGCTGGTTCGCCTCCGACCAATCCTGGATCGCAGTGACGTTCATTTGATCACCAATTTAGGACCAGCATATGCCCCGTCCACTACCTCGAGTAGGCTCTCTGCCCCGTCCATCTGCACTCGCACAAGATAAGTCCCAGCCTCAACGTCGCTTAAAGGTAAAGCTATCTCGTTTGTATCAGCCTCGCGAGGAGGAAGAACGAACGTGTAGGCGTTGGGGGAGTTCTTGGTCGGCTTGTTCAGCTCATTAAGGTGAATAACGACCCGCTGTTTATGGCCGATGGTGGGACTGACTTTTACGACCTTCGTTCTCTCGTCGATGCTCGCGATGGTCGGACGCAACACGAAAGCTGCAACGTTCGATTCGACGCCACGATGAGCCTCTGGAGGTGAACCAATCATCGTTTTGTGGGCTACTTGCAGGCTCTGAACTCCTGCCCTGAGCGAGTCTGGCAATGAGAGATGAATCTGCGTCTCGTCGACTTTCTCTGGCTCGACCTCCGTTCCACCTATTAACACCCGGGTAACGTCGCCTCTTAGGCTTTTTCCCCTTATGACCAACTTGCTACCGAAGACTATGGGCTGGTTCGCTCCTTCTTGGGAGATAACCTGCTCGATGATGGGCTGGTGGAACGTCGCAACGTACAGGTTTCGTTCGAGCACGGGAAGAGCCCTTTGGGGCATCTCCATCCCTTCCACGAAGACCACCGAGGCCTGGTAGGCGATGGATAGCGAATAAGATGTCTGGAAAAAACCCGACCATAGGTTGTGAAGCTCCTCTAATGAGAGAGGTATGGGCGTGAACTTGACCTGTTCGATCTCCTCGGCTAGGTCGGAACCGTTCAAAAATCCGTTTTCGGCGTTGCTGATGGCAGCCAGGATTCGCTGACGTGTGAGCACAGGCTGGGCATGAAGGGTGCTTACGACGCTTCCCAGCAGCCTCTGAGGTTCCAGATGCGCCTCTTCACCATAAAAAGTCAAAAGGTAATGCAGATTCAAAGCTGCTCTTGGACGCTGGGCTATAGTGCTGTCATCGCGACGGGTGGGAAGATCTTCGTTGCGCCAGGAAGAGTTGGGGCTGACCTGGTAGAGGAAGATGTTGACCCCTTTATCTCCCGATTCTGCGGGCCGAACCGCTGTAGCGTTCGCCCCGGGCACGTCTCTTCCCACTGTTGTATCCAGCATCTGCTTGAGAGTCTCAGTCACAGTGGCAATGGACAGAAAGTTACTCATAGCTGCCTTCCGCTTCGTTTCCTCAGGTAGTCGTCCAGCGAGAGCTTCTGCGATGATGGCGAAGGAATTCGTGGCGGAGGTGAAGCTGGTGCGGTCGGCGCTACGGCGCGCACCTCAACGCGTCCGACGGTCACTTTGATTGTGGGTTTTGTTTCCGCTGGTTGGGGTGTGGTCTGTTTTGTCGGCTCCATAAATCGTGTTGCCTTTGGCTGTACGATCACTGCTGCTCTCGAACTATGACCGGGTAAAAGTTCCTCTTCTGTCAAGTTTTGACATGGCACCGATCTCTTTTCATCATATATCCCACCCTTTGGAGATGGATATCTCTCCGGGTCCGATTGGAATGGTACCTTTCTGGAATGTGGATGAGCCTCTTCCAGGGTTTGAGACGTCAGTGGACTGCCTTTTTCCCTGAGATCAGCTTTCACCGCTCTATGGACGATAGTGTTTTGAGTGTTGCTGTTGATAGGCACTGAAGTTTTCTTGGCGATCTCGTAGCTAGTCCATCTTTCGGTTTTTTCTGAATCTGGGAAGGGCTGACTTGGAATCGTCTCAGATTGGGGCGATGGAACATTGAGCGCCTTTCTACGAACCGGTCCGAATGTTCCTGTTCTGATCGTCACAGCAGTAGACTCACGTTGCTGTTGATCTGACGTTTCCCTTTCTGACACCTTCTGAAAGGATGATTGAGATTTGGTTCTTTGCGTTTCTCCGCTGGATGATACTGGAATTGCCTCAATCTTCTCTGGTTTTTGACGCCTTTTTGGGTTATGCGGATCTATTGATGGCCGATCCAGGATCGTCTCTGGCGTGGTTGGGTGGGAGCCTGTCGGTTTTTGGCGGCTTGTTCCAGCTGTTTCGGTTCTTTCTGTTGCGTCAAGTGGTCCCAGTTGCTGTCTTTTAGGCGATGTCTTTTTCGATATTTTTCGAGTAAATGATTGGGATTCGGTTCTTTGCGTCTCGCCGCTGAATGTTACTGGAATTGTCTCAATCTTCTCTGGTTTTTGACGCCCTTTTGGGTTATGCGGATCTATTGATGGCTGATCTAGAATTGTCTCAGGCGTGGTTGGGTGGGAATCTGCCGGTTTTCGGCGGCTCGTTCTAGCTCTTTCGGTTCTTACTGTTGCATCGAGTGTCACCCGTTGTTGTCTATCTGGCGATACCTTTTTCGATATTTTTCGAGTAAATGATTGGGATTCGGTTCTTTGCGTCTCGCTGCTGGATGTTACTAAAATTCCCTCAATTTTCTCTGGTTTTTGACGACCTTTTGGGTTATGCGGATCTATCAATGGCCGATCCAGGATCGTCTCAGGCGTGTTTGGGTGGGAATCTGCTGGTTTTTGGCAGCTCGTTCTAGCTGTTTCGGTTCTTACAGTTGCGTCAAGTGGCTCCCGTTGTTGTCTATCTGGCGATCCCTTTTTCGATATTTTTCGAGTAAATGATTGGGATTCGGTTCTTTGCGTCTCGCCGTTGAATGTTGATGGAATTGCCTCAATCTCTTCAAGGTTTTGACGGCTTTTTGGCATATTCTGATCTTGCAAGGACTTGCTAAGGATCGTCTTCGAGGGGGGCGATTGGACAGCAACTGCCTTTCGATGAACCGTTCCCTTCATCTCGACCATAACCTCAGTAGATCGCGGTTGTCGTCGATCTGGTGATGCAGTCTCACTATTGGATGGATGCGCTCTTGCATCTTCTGGATTCTGCAATGACTTGTTAAGGATCGTTTCCGAGGAGGGCGGTTGGACAGCAGCTGCCTTTCTATGAACAGTTCCGATATTCTCGGTCCTGACCTCCTCTGACAGTACCGACTCAATAGAATGGTCGTTGAGAATTGACGACGATGGCAACACCTGCATATGAGAATAGAACTCCGTCTCATCGGATACAGAGACATCGTTTTGTTTCCTAGAGGCAAAATGCTGTTCAAAAACTGGGCCGCCATCTGCAGATCTCGGCTCAAACAGCGACCATAATCGGGGTTGGACTAATTCCGCCAGGTTGAAGTTCCTGGCTACCAGGCGGCTTAGGTAATCGCTCATTCGGCTACCAGCTCCAAGTAAAGCTGCCTTCTCTGGGGGCTCATGGCCAAGATATCGGATTCGCGCCAGCCGTATGACTGAGCCAGAGAATGGACCTCACGCAGAACACGACGGACCCAGCTTTCGATTTCTGTCCAGAAAAACGAGACTATGTCGAAGACGGCTTCCCACTGATGGCCACATGAGGGACAGGAAAGAGCAAGCTGGACATCCGCCTGGGGATCGAGCAACTCCATTTTTTCCACTACCTTGTCCACCACATCGAAAGGCAGTTGGTCGATGGAACCCTCTTCGCCTCTGGAATAGACCGACGAAATGCAACGGCTGAGCAACACGTGCCTGGCAAAGGCAACGTCTCTGGCGTTCAGGATTTTAATTAAGTCCTGGGTGTTGATCAGGCGGAACCGCACTTCGTAGTCGGAAACGATGATCGAAAACTCTTCCCCAGGTTCATGTTCGTTCTCGAGTGTCGCCCGAACGTCGTCCACGTCAAAGTTCAGCTCCAAGCGGTCACCACATTCGGGACATGTTGCCATTCCGATTAAATGAGGTCCAAAAGCCCACTCGCGTAACGTGAGCAGAAAGCCGTCACGCTGGCCGATGCTGAGCCTCGTTAGAGAATCCGGTGAAATCTCGGGAGATGCAGAGGACAGCAATACCATTGCCTGTTGCACGGATGACAGACCCCGTCCCCGCTCCCAGACGCTCAACAGTTCCGAAGCTGAAAGAGCGCGCATAATTGATTAATCACGAAGGTTCAGTAAAGTTTGGCTCACTAGGCTCGGCTACTTCGTAGTCACGCTCCCACCCCTCATTCTCCAGCTTAATGGTCTGGATGGCAACTTCATTGGCATTGGCGTCGAGTTCCGGAATCGCCTGGAATTCCGAGACCCAGCAACGATACACCTTATAGGCGATTGCCAGCTGGCCTGCCTCGTTATATACCTCGATGATTATGTCTTTTCGGAAATCCTTTAGTGAGACCTCTGAGCCGAGTCCCGACCCGTAGTTCCAGACCTTGTTAGCCCACTTCTCGAATTCGGTGTCATGGGTCACTCCCCTCTCAAGGGTTATGGCTTCGTATTTGGACTGGCCCGGCGATTTGCGGGTACTGCTAGGGTCGCCCCCCTCACGGTGTTCGACCACCTCCGTGGTCCGCTTAAGGGCGCTAATCTTACTGACGCCAGCTACATATCGACCATCCCACCTTACCCTAAACTTGAAGTTCTTATAGGGGTCGAATCGGGTTTCATTCACGCTGAATTGTGCCATAAAATATCGCCTCCTAAGTCTGGATCTGTCCAGCTATCTGCTGAATCTTGATCACTACAAACTCCGCTGGCTTTAGCGGGGCGAAGCCCACAAGGATGTTGACAATACCTCTATCGATGTCGTTCTGGGTAGTGGTCTCTTTGTCGCACTTTACGAAGTAGGCTTCCTTTGAGGTCGTTCCCTGGAACGCACCCTTTCGGAAGAGGCTGTGCATGAAGGCCCCTACGTTCAGGCGGATCTGAGACCAGAGCGGTTCGTCGTTGGGCTCGAAGACGACCCACTGCGTTCCGCGATACAGACTCTCTTCGATATAGAGGGCCAGGCGGCGTACCGGTATGTACTTCCACTCCGAAGCGAGACGATCATCGCCTTTTAAGGTACGTGAACCCCATATCACTCGACCAGCCGCTGGCATGGCCCTTAAACAGTTGATGCCTAACGGGTTCAGCTCACCGTTTTCTGGATCAGTAAGTGGCACGCTCAACTCTGGCACGCCCAAAAGTGCGGCATCCAGACCTGCCGGGGCTTTCCATACACCACGCCGAGCATCTGTGCGTGAGAAGATTCCAGCAACTGCGCCACAGGGAGCGAACACTTCCAATTGGTTGTCTCGCAAGGGGTTGGGTTGTTTTATACGCGGGAAGAAGAGTGCTGCGTTCTCGCTCTTAGTAATGATACCAGATTCGATTCCGGTCTTAGCTTTTTCCTTGTCGTTCCAGTCACTAGGCGGATCCACGATCAAGAAAGCCCGACGTTTCTCGCAATACTGGGCAGCAGCAGCCAATAAACCAGGATCCACATTGCCATCGTTTTTATAAGGAGGTATGCACAACAGATTGAATAGGTCAGTCTTCTCCAGACCATAAAGACCCTCCTTCGCCATTTCTTTGCCTGGACCCGTGAAGTCTGCCATTTCCAACGGACGGCCATCCGATCCCGGTTCGCTGACTCTGGTGTTTGTGTCATTATCGCCCCAAAGATTCTTTCCTGGCTCGGGGTCGGCATGCTTTTCTGGCCTAGTTTTTGGCAGAGCACCTCCAATACGCATGAGTTTAGACTCGTTCTCAAGTACGAGATCAACTCTGCGCGGACTGTCCTTGACTGTAAGATTGCGAAACTCTTCAGTGGCTCCAGTCTTTGTATCATGGAGGGTCAAATTGAAAAGATCGCTTTCTTCCATCCCATAATTAACTGCCACTTCAGCAGATATGTTGTGGTCAACGCGAGCCCGTAAGTTATTGCCCCATCCTCCAGGACTGGACGCTTTTAATTTCAATTTTCCACCTCCCAATCTACCTTCAACCATCTTATGAGTGTTTTCGTCCTGATCTGGTACGGATTTACCTACGATTTCTTTTTTTACGTCGCTTTTATCGTTTTCAGAACCTGTAGATCCAATGTCATCGGCATTAGTAGCATTTATATCGCCTTTTTCCACCTCACTTTTTTCGTCGGTTCCACCCTTCATATTTACCACCAAATCTATAATTCCAACCTAGCTTCGCAACTTTCGCCCTCAGAGCAACTAAACAATCTTACAATGATTGCTTTACTGCCGCCATTAAGATAGAAGTCTCGAACTGCATAGCCCAAAGAATAACCGACGTGCAGTCCTCCAAAAATACGTTCGAATTCGCTGAAGCTGTTTACAGTAATGGGAACATTCACCGGCCCTCTCAATGCTCGTCCGAGGAAAGCTGTGATAGAAGTCGCTACACCAGTAACAGTCCGCACGCCGCTGGGCATCTCTTCAATATACACACCAGGATATGTCAACATAGAAGGCATCTAAAACACCACTCATAGGTATTCTGGACTTATTCAAGACACGTGGGAGCTTATGGGTCTAAATTTCAAAAAAATCAAGAAACGCATTTTTTCTACTTGTGACCTTCATATCAAGCAAATCCGCTATATATTCCGTTATACATGCTCGTTAGAGTAAAAAGCAAATTGCTATAAAGGAAAAAGTTTTGTTAATCAGCTTTGACTAAAACTCTGACCTTGTTATGAAGGAGAATTTTCGATATTTTAGTGTCAACCTGAATGGTTTATATCATAATTGCACAAGTTCGTTGCGAATTTCACCTCCCAAAATATGTGTCTTCATTCCGCATGAGCTTTCTATATGCTGATATTAATATATCAATATCTGACATGTTTCCATGTGATTTTAACCGATCCACTTCGAGCAAATACTTTCCACTCATCTCGGAGTCCATATCATTCTTCACTGCAAATTTCTGTGCCAAAATCTTGAGCTGCTTCTTTGACGAATAAGTTTTGGGCATATGGCCATCTACGAAATCAAATATCAATCCGCATTTGGTGTGTCCCACCGTAGGAGTAGATGGCCCGATAGACGTTTCTATATATGCCTTAAAAGTACTTCCCTCGATGAAATCGCCGCATTCACATAATACTGACTTCTTCATATCATTGCCTCGAGAAATTTTTATGCAAAATATAAGCTAACCGCTACTTCAGGAGTTTCATCGCCCAGGCGCTCGCTCCACTGAATTTATATCTTTTATGGGTCGTTGAAAGAAACTTAAAGACCCAATCAATTACTATCGTTTTCTAAGTTTTATTGATTTATATAACTTTCGGATGTCGTGATCGCATGTCTCCAAGAATATTAGAACATATTTTCATTGGTCATCGGTTATGGGAAGAATCGCAACGTAGTAGCATTCTGTGTCGCAACTCCTATAGTCTGGCCGGATCAAAATAGGTGCAGCAATCCTTTTAGGACTTACGCAGTTGGGTTGCCCAGCGAGGAAAATCCCAAACAAATGCACCATAATGATGCTTTAAAACCAGTATCATCCATCTTTATCGCAATTATCATGCACTAAAGTCACAAGTCGCACGTCAACCGCGTAACTCCTACCTTTCTCGAATTGAGACCTTTTTTTCAACGCGTAAATAGTAATGAGGATTTCTATTAACCACCGATTTGCAATCCTACAAAGTTTCACGTCTAGATTTTTGGTTATTTACGTCTTATTTGCCTCTATTATCATCCATTAACTCATTTATCTTTTGTTTTAGGTCGATAGCCTCCGCTAGATGACCTTTTGCTTTTTGAGAGTTCGCAACTGGTATAGATTGAATGCGATAGCTGTGAAAACCATTTTAACATGGACCCTAGCAACAGTTGTGACCATGACATGTGCCGCTTTGAATACTCTTTTAATAACAGCGCAATGTCTTTCTCCAGGAGCCCTCTTTTTCCCTATCCGTTTATTTCTCATCTCATTCCATATGTCTAATGGATGGCCTCGCGTACTTCGGTTCATAGTTGCTGAGTAGCCTTTTGCTTCAACTCCAAAATATCCTTTATCACGATAGACGACTTCCCCTTCTTCAGACAGATCCACCTGACTATCATGTAGCGACGCTGTTGTTGTTTCCAGATTTCTTATAAGGCCAAATTCTGTATCGACTTTAGAGTGCAACTTATATCCGAAAGATGATTTGCTCCCTTTCATTGTCCAAGTACCGTCTTTACTTCTTCTTGTTTTTGCCTCATCGCCGCGAGGCTTATCTGCTTTAGCATGTCCTGGATCCGCTGTGATAAACGTCGCGTCCTGGATGGTACCCTGCTTGATCACCAAACCGAGGGAATCGAGCTGTCGGTTGACTTCATCCCATACAATATTATATTTTCCAGTTTCTGTTAGCCGCTCTCTGAACAGCCATATGGTGGACGAATCGGGGGCCTTCTCAGGATATTCAAGAAAATTCATAAACGATACTTTATCCGAAATTTCTCGTTCAAGCGCCTTGTCAGTCAACCCATACCACTGACCTAGAACAAGGACCTCGATCATGAGGACCTCGTCAAAATTGGGTCGACCTCCTCTTTCGCTCTTGTTGTCGTACATATCGCTTAAAAAGGGGCGGAACCTCTCCCAGTCTAATAGACAACCAATATCGGATAATGGATCTCCAAGTTTCTCCAGCGATTCGTACTTCTTTCGTAAGGCAAATATGATGAAAGAATCCATAGCGTTATTATGTTATTAATAGTATATAAACATTTGGATGGTTAGGTTATTCGAAATCCTCAGTAATAGGAAAATCTGGATTAGGACGTTTTATTTCCTCAACCGATGACCGATGAATTTGCATCCTTAGTTCTCTCCTTACTGCAGGACCACAAATCGTGCTGCTAAGCAAGCAATATCCGGCTTCCGCAGAGTCTTTCGTCGCCGTTTTAGGTGGAATTCTAAATCGTGAGGAAATCTCCCTAATCAGCGTCTTCTGCTGCTCTTTCATGGTACCTTAAACTGTGAGCAAATGCTCATAATTTGCTCTGCTCATTCTCCCCTCGCTGCAGGACTGCAAAGCCTGCTGCGAGGCAAGCAATTTCCGGCTTCTGCTGAGCATTTTGCCGCCGTTTTAGACGGAACCCTGAATTGTAAGAATATGCCCATAATTTGCAGCTCTTTCCATGGGTCATCGGTTAAGAAGTTTAAGCTACATAATACAGCTATTTTTCACACAAATTATGCGTCACCTAGATTTAATCCGATTTCAAGACCGACTTGCTGTAGCCTCTTTGACCAAGCCAATCTCATCGAACTTGCTTCCGAGATCGCTGCCTTCATCGCGATTATTCTCTTAACCGATGACCAATGCAGCTCTTTCTCGCTTGCTAAGGGGAGCCCGCAAGTCATGCTACAGATATTCGCAATTAGCGTAATCTGCCACGTCTTATGGAGCCTCTACACAGGGGGCGCGCAATGGATTTTTTACAACATGCCCGACAGGCCAGCAGTAATCTTTGACGGCCTGTCTATCGACTATGAGCTGGATGCATCGGTCATCGGTTAAGGATCTGTTTAAATAGTCTCGCTGATTTTTACTCACTCTCCCGTTATACTTGATATAGCACAACCTTATTAATAACTTATAACTACTATAGACAACTGACATATATTTCGTCGGGGGTAGCATCAGTGGTCGCTCGTCACTTAAATGTGGATATTGACCTTATCATGATGGAGCTTTGTGCTCTGTTTCCGCCTGAATGGCTGAGAGATAAAGCGAAAGAGACAGGTCTTATAAAGCGTGAGCGATGTTCAGGTCATTATCGATAAGCTATGGGGCCTTTCTTCAACGGACTCTTGCAGCTCTGAAGCGCGACTATGAGAGATTTTCCAAGCAGATTTTGAGCGATAGTAGCTGGTATTACAGGTTCACACCAGAGCTTGTGGCGTTTCTCCGAGAATGTGTTGTTCGAGGCGTTGAATACTCGGCTCAGGAACCCAGTCGAACCCTCAGCGATCGTCTTTCACCCTTCGAGGATGTCTTGATCCAGGAATCCACTATCATCAGGTTGCACTCAAAGCTGGCTGAGATCTGGCCAGCCACGAGATCACGAAAAGTGGCAGCGGGCGTCAAGGTTTCTGTCCTAACAAGTACAGTAGCTTGCGATCCGAAGAGCGTGGCTTTGTTCTCCGAAAACACGAGCGAAATAAAGACCCTGAGGATCGGGCCATGGATAAAGGACAGCATCCTGCTTATTGACCTGGGTTTCTACAAGTATCAGATGTTCACTCGAATCAAGGAAAACGGCGGATACTTCGTTTCAAGGCTGAAAAGCAACGCTAATCCACTCATCATCGAAACTCATCGTTCCTGTCGAGGCAGAAGCATCGACGCTCGAGGAAAACACTTTCAAGAGTCTTGAAGGACTTAAAGAGACAGGCCTTGGATGTCGAAGTTGAGGTGAACTTCAACTGCCGAGCTTATCGAGGTAAGGAGAAAAAGGACACCGAGCGGTTCAGGCTGGTGGCAATATACAACGAGGATGAAGACAAGTACCACATGTATATCACAAATATCTCTCCAGAGTTACTGGAACCTGAAGAGGTTGCGAGGCTGTACGGGGCTCGATGGGAGGTCGAGATTCTATTTAAGGAACTTAAGAGCAGGTACGCATTGGATATTGGTTCCTACGTCTAATCCACAAGAGATTGAAGCCATGATCTGGGTAACTATACTTATGCTAATTATAAGCCGAAAAGTTTATAGAATTGTGCAGGCATCAAATCCCGAAACTAAGATGGCAAGATTTACCACTCTTAGATGGAGCAATATATTCACCGAAAACGCAAGCTCTATACTGGCTGGCGTCCTTCGTTATATTGGATTAGAAACTTCGGTAGTCTACCTGTATCGAATTGATGTGAATGAAACCAACAACAAGGGACCTCATCCAATATGTCGCACCTTATTGGAGCAAATGAGATGCAACCGACAACCTCATGTCGCTGCGATATCGAAGATGGTGAGATCAACTCAGTAGCGGTACACTATCGAAACTTCCTTAAAAACATAATTAGAATTTTGTATAAGTGAGGCGGTAGATCCGCATGCAACTAGAAAGCGCTTTACCGAGGAATGGTGGGCTTAACTGATGACCAATGGAGCTGGATGGGCTTCACAGCTCCAAGCAATGAGTATGCTGGATATCGACCCGCAATCATTCTAATCCATTGCTATTAGGACTTACGCAGTTGGGTTGCCCAGCGAGGAGAATCCCAAACAATTACATCATAATGATGCTTTAAAACCAGTATCACCCATCTTTATCGCAATTATCATGCACTAAAGTCACAAGTCGCACGTCAACCGCGTAACTCCTAGCTATAATACATGGCCGGAAAGTCGTGGCCTCATCGAAACCTCCGATATGATCGTGTCGGAAAGGGCGATCTCATGACCTTCGAGAGCGAGTTCCACAAAAACAAGGATCGAAGCCGTGTGGTTCTATTTGCCGTCGGGCGCTTCGATTGACGACGGGTCCCTCGAATAACGCATCCAGGGACCTAATCAGCGATAACAGATGGCTGGGCTATTTTTAGATGGTCTCATTTGAAAAACGACTAATATCCAACTCCTGACGATGAGCCAACTTCATCGGCCGATCCAATTGACGTACCAGTATGGGCTTATCTGGAAGATCTGTCCTGAGAATTGATATCCGCTTTCCGATCATCTCTTCGCTCAGCTGCCCTCCTAGTAAATCCGATTCTGTTGGACCGAAGATCACCCGAAACTTGCCAAAATCGAGGACAAGATATGGATAGTCTTCATCAATGCCGAGCAACCTTCCACAGGCCTCTTCCCACGGACTTAACCTCTTATTTCCATTCATTGTATTATATATACGGAAACTATCCCAGATAAGAATATCTAGTGAATCGGAAGCTATCGAAAAATGGGCACAAGATTTAAATTATGGTACCATAATATGGTTATAATAGAAAACATAAGACCAATAAATAGGTGATGTATAAATGGCCAAGAGACGTGAGAATTACGAAACGGCGAGAATGATCATCGATCGGCTGGAAGAGAAAGGACCTGCAACACAAACACAGCTGATCGATGAACTGGGCATACCTAAAAACACCATGAACAACAACGTCAGAGGGATTTTGCTCAAGAAGCTCGGAATAGTCGAAAAGCTCGATAACCACAAATACGGATTGAGATGGCACCTCCCAGAGGAAGACGAGGTTAAACTCCATTACCACAGAAAAAAACAGAAGCTCAGGAGAAACCCAACGCCAGAGGAGATGGCTGGGCTCATCAAAGAAGACCCTGACGACGCGAGACGTCTCCTTTTCAAGTACATACCGTCCTATCGCGAGCCCGACCAGAACGAGATCTCCTCTGCCGCTTCCGAGGTCCGGGATATGATCGTCTGGGGCGGTCTTTATGGCAAGTTCAAGACAAAGAAGGATTGGTTCGAAATGGGTGTGTCAAAGGTGGTAATCGACGGGATCGACCAGGAAACATTTAACCAGATCGCAAACGGCGAATCCTCTGAGTTGGAAGAACCAAAACGCTACCTCAAAGATTTCCCGGAGATGGGTCCAAAGATAACTTCCAAGAAAGAAAGAGGCAGGATATCATACAAAGTCGAGTGGACCGACGACGCCAAGAACGTGTTGCACTCCTCTTATTTCTGGCGCAAACGGTTTGAGGTTCAGCTACCTATAAGGCTCGATCAGAATCTGTATCGGAGATACAAAGAATTCATGGATCGAAACGGAGACTACGCCCTCGCGAGGATAAGCGAGATGGCAGAAAAGTGCGCACCGTCTCAAGAGGCAATAAACGACCTTCTCAGCTGGATGGTGTCTCCCGAAAATGGGCATCAAGCTTTGGCGGCTCTGAAATATTTCTGCGAAAATGGGCTGGAGATCGGCCAGCTCGACGATGAAACCCAAACTAAAATCGCGAACTCGCTTCTGGATGCATTCTTTTTCTGCGATATATCAGACGATCAAATTTACGATCCGGCCTTGGAGATCATCGAGTTGCTGGATGTTAGAGACAGCAAGGTCGCTGCAAAGTCCAATGATCTCATTCTCTCGTCGTTGAGAAGGGGTTCGGACGATATTCGCTGCAGGAAATTGGGCCAATGGCTCGCCAGAGATCCAAGACTAAGAAAAGCACTTGTCAGGAGTGTGGAGGACATCATGCACGATTCTGAGGATGATCGGGTACAAAAATTGTGTGAAAGCTTCATAGACCGCATTAAATGAGGAATGCGTATTTCCGCTACGATGCTCCCTCCAAGAGTTATACCCCTAGCTGCGGTATGTGGGCCAGGTAGCTTTCGCGAAGCTCCTTCCTATCGATGTGGTCGTAAATGTCGATCGCTTCCTTCCTCACGTCGCCACGTAGCTCCTGGATGAACTCGCGAGGCATACCGGCCCGCCTCATATGCGTTGTGAACCAGTGACGACAGCAGTGTGGCGAGAAGTGATCTTCCATCCGGTCTGAGTCAGGGTTGTGGAGACCAGCCCTCTCTGCGGCCTTAGTTACTGCAGTGTAGACACCGTTTCTGTTCAGCCGGTCGCCAGTACTGTTAGTGAATAGGGCCTTTGAATCGGCGCCGTTACGAGACGCCCTGGCACGCAGCCACCTCTTCAGGATGAAGGCGGTCTCGTCATCGAAGAAGATGATCCTATTCGTCCTCTTAGGCGTGGGCTTGAGCCTGATGCTCTGCTCAACCCAATCGATGTCGTCGACGTCTAGCCTTATCAGCTCTCTCCGTCTTATGCCAGTCTTTGCGAGGAGGGTGATGATCGCTTTGTCCCTCACATCCATGGTCGAGTTGATGAGATGTGTCATCTCCTCCACAGAGATGAGCTGGCGCATCTGGCCCTCATCATTGTCCTTGTACCGTCTCAAGTATCTCTTCCTCACTGAATGGACCGGATTCTTTTCTACATGCCCTTCGTACTCAAGGAAATCGTAGAAACCCGATATGCCGGTGAAGTAGTTCTCGATCGTTTTCTGATGGACTCCACGCTCCTTTCTGAGGTATTCAAGGAACTTTCTGATGGTGTTCCGGTCGGCTCCCAGGAGGTCCATGCCGTTATCTTGGAGGTACTTGACATAGATCCTGATAGAGGAGATGTACCTCCTTATCGACTCCGGAGATAGTCCTCGGATCTCGCTGTCTTCTCGATACTGCTCAATCAGCTCATCGTTTACAAGAGAGTCGAACTCTGATGAACTCTTATCAGTTGCCCTCGGGATCATCCGACCCACCTCCAACCCCTCGGCGAAGAGGTGATCAGGCCATAAGCTTCAAGGTTCTCAAGCTCTGTCGATACGGCCTTCACTAGATCTGCATCTCGGGGATCGATGCCGAGCTCTTCGAGAATTCGGTAGTTGTCGATCAGATTGCCCTTCTTCAGTATTTTGATGAGATCTTTGCTGTACCTTCTGGCCCCCTCAAAATCGTCTTCGATAAAAGCTGCACTACGGTATCGCTTGAGCTCGTTTTCGTACTTGCCTAGTACTATGTTCTTGAGCTTCAGCTCCTCCTGGAGCTTTCGAATCTCATCCCTAAGAGATCCCAGCTGTTTAACAAGCTCAGCACGAGGCTTAATATCCGACTCATTGGCCAGAGCATTCTCCACGATCTCTATGACGAACTTCGAGAGAGGGACTCCTGCTTCAGAGGCGAGGCTGTCCCATCGTTTTTTATCCTCGGCAGAAGGGAGGTAGACGTAGACGTAACGGGACTTATCAGGCTTAACCAAGACACCCACCAAGAATATAATTGGGCATCTTGTTATTTAAAGATTACTGGTAAAATGGTGCGGGGGATGGGATTCGAACCCACGAACTCCTGCGAGACTAGGCCCTGAACCTAGCGCCGTTGACCTGGCTTGGCGACCCCCGCACTAAAGGCAACGTTGAAGTCTCAGTACACCTATTTAACAGTATTCGTGGATGGCGCCGTGATGAGCCGACCTGCCTGATCGATGATGAGGATTTTGAGTCCTGAGCGCCGTTCTCGTTTCATTTTTAAGGAACACCCCGCAGCTTGCAGCAGGGTGTGCCGCCAGATTGACTTAATCAAATCGTATCTAACTCTGGACCGACGTTGCAGAATATGCCAGTGCAATCGACCGAACTTTCGGACAAGCAGGAACCGAGCAGTATGCGAGAATCGCAAAATATGCGTGGAAACCCTATCGACCGATAAGCTCCAGGCACATCGTCTAAAGCACATCATCCCTTATGTGAGCGAAAATCTATCCGCCGAAGCTTTCTACCTTTCTACCTCCACCGGACTGGATCTTGCGCAAGGCCGCATATCAGATCCCTTGTGGATCCTTAACACTCTCTTCCGCCGCAAGCGGCTGTTTGATATCCCCATTCGCTATTTTCGACCGCCATCCTCCGGCAGTTGTCGACTGCCGAACATCTCCCATCACAGCCGCCCTAATCTTTATTTATCGAGCTCCCAGCAGCTCCGCTGTGGGATGGTAGAATTAAAGTAATCTAGTGTCGCGTCAATAATTAAATGTCGTAAAGTATAAGATGTATTATCTTCATATCCAACTTGGGAGAATAGGATATGAAGAAATATATCATAACGC
>Ga0272442_10001395_pt1 | contig 36886 bp, 18 predicted proteins | sample SSMForm2O_FD_200262 | JGI IMG/M metagenome (GOLD analysis project Ga0272442, IMG submission 200262) | Marine sediment archaeal communities from Little Sippewissett salt marsh, Falmouth, MA, United States - SSM-Form-2O | ecosystem: Environmental > Aquatic > Marine > Wetlands > Sediment ... | reverse complement strand
ATAGCCCCCGGCGAAAGTAGAGAAAGATCCCCGCAAGATAAAGCCCATATCCAGCGAGGCCGAGAGGACTTCGCGCATCGAATCCGAACCCGTAGCGGAACCAACCGTACCAATGTTTCCGGATCCGGTTATAAAGATAGCGAGGCGAGAAGTCGCCCGCGCCAAGATATTCGTTTGGCCGGTCCAGTCTCCAGCGCCACTGTTTCCACAGTTGCTTCGGGTAAGCCGCCCAATCCCCGCCGCTTTCGGGCAACTGCGCCTGAGAGATCATGGTTGGAACCAGCCACAGCGCACAGAAAACAATTAAAAGAACAATTCCCAAAAGCCGGGTTCGGTTTGTCGCCTTGGACCACACGAGCAACAGGATGAGAATCAAAAACACCAGAAACGTCATCTGCGGTCGAAAGCCTGCGCACAACGCCCCTGCAAAAATACTGAACCCAAGAAAACGAAGCCTCTTCTCCCTTTCATATCGAAAGGCAAACAACAACTGAAGTGCCAGACACGCCGTCGCGGGCATATCGGTGAGGACCTTGGTCGCGGTCATCCAGTTGGAAGGCAGAAAGAGCAAAGACGCCCCGCAGGCCAGGGCAATTTTCTGCCCGAATTGCCGGGCCAGCAGGGAAAACCAGACCGCCGCCAGGAGCGCTCCGCCGAGGCACGACGTCAGCAGCAGCGCCGTCCCCGGTTGGACGCGAAGTATCGTGGCGAGCAGCCGGCCGCTGAAGATATAAAGGGGATAACCGGAGGGGTGCGGTTGATGCTTCCACAGGTTGAACTCCTCGACGCCCAGCGCGAACTGAACCGAGTCCCACTCGTCAAGCGAAATGCTTCGCGTGAAAAAGTAGAGACAGAAGCTGGCGGCAAACAGCAGCGCGCTCACGATGAAGCGACGACGATCGCCCGGAATATCGGATTGAAGCGCTGTCTTCAAGGAAAGGTGTCCTTCCATCGAGAGTATCTCTTGAAAGTTTTTTTGCCCTCTCCTCCCCTTTATAAGGGGAGGCGGGGAGGGGTAAATCTTTCCCAACAGTTTTGCTTCTTGCCCTTAAAAGAAACCCCCTCCAGCTCCCCCTTCGTAAGGGGGAGAGAGGTTTATCGCCGCCTTTCGTGTTTCATTTGGACAATTACTTCGAGAACCGCTCTAGCGGCTGCGCTCGACGCCGACTTTGGCGCAAAACGCTGCAATGGCGCAGCGGCTGCAAAAAGGCGAAATCGGCTTGCAAAGGTTTTGCCCGTAGGTCACGAGCAGGTCGTTGAGAACAATCCAGTGTTTTCGAGGCAGGATCTCCCGCAGCCGCATTTCGGTTTCATCCGGCGTTTTCGTTTTCACGTAGCCCCAGCGGTTGGTGATCCGGTGCACGTGGGTATCCACACAGATGCCCGGCTTGCCAAAGCCGAGCGTGACGACCAGGTTGGCGGTCTTTCGCCCGACGCCTTTGAGCTTGAGCAGCTCCTCCAGATCGTTCGGCACGCGCCCCGCATAGTCATCGAGCAATACACGACAAGTTTCACGGATCGTTTTCGCCTTGGTTTTGTAGAAGCCGACGGGAAAGATTGCCTTGGCAATCCGCGCTTCACTCAGCCTCCGCATCGCCTCGGGCGTATCGGCCAGGGCATACAGGCGCTCGGAAGCCGCTGCGGTGGTTTCGTCCTTGGTTCGAAGGCTGAGAATGGTGGAGATCAGGACGCGAAAAGGATCGCGCCGCCGGGCGACCTCGGTCACAATCGGAACCTTCCACTGGCGCACCTCGCGCTTCAGCCGCCGGACGACTTCATCAATCACGCCGTCCCAGGCCGCTGAGGCCGTTTTTCGAATCGTTCGAGACTTTCGGGATGAAGTCATGAATGTCAGTCCGTGAAGAACCTGCCAAAGAAAAAGCAGTGGCGGAGTGACCGGCGTACTCGCTCCGTGGACAAGGGGCAATCAAACCTCTTTGACAAGGGCCTGATGACCGCCGGTCACCCCGCCACGGTCTATGATATCTTCCCGACAATCAACTGTCAGATAATTTGTACATCCACGACGACGGATAAAGCGCCAACCACCCTTATTCTCGGCAAATTCTGAGAAAGTTTTTGAGCAAGGTTTTCCCCGGCAGCGTCAGGATCGATTCGGGATGGAACTGAAGGCCGAACGTGCGGTACTCCTTGTGCCTGAGCCCCATGATTTCCTTTTCTTCCGTCTCGGCTGTGACCTCTAACACTTCGGGCAGCGTTTCCCGCTCGACCAGCAGGGAATGGTATCGGGTCGCTTCGAAAGGATTGTCCTGGACGCCTTCGAACAGATCCTTGCCATTGTGGCAAATCTTCGAGATCTTGCCGTGCATGATGCGGCCCGCGCCGACGACGTTGCCGCCAAAGACCTGCCCGATCGATTGGTGCCCCAGGCAAACGCCCAAAAGTGGCAGGCGGGGCGAGAACGTTCGAATCACGTCGATCGAAATGCCGGCGTCCTCCGGCCTCCCCGGACCGGGCGAAATGACAATACCCTGCGGCGCCAGCGCTTCGATCTCGTCCAAGGTGATTTTGTCGTTGCGATAGACAGACAGCTCCGCGCCCAACTCGCCCAGATATTGAAAGAGGTTGTACGTAAAGGAATCGTAGTTGTCGATCACCAGGAGTTTCATGTCGCTTGGCTTCCCCTGTGAGTGTTTACTGCCACACTTCTTTTCACTTTCACCTTTTTCTAGAGCATCCCTCGAAAGTTCTGTCCGTTTCCCTCTCCTCCTCTTTATAAGGTCGCAGACGCGCCTTGGCGGGGGAGGCAGGGTGGGGTAATTCTTTCGGCAGCGGTATTACTTCTCGCCTTAAAAAACAACCCCCTCTAGCTCCCCCTTATCAAGGGGGAGAGAGAGCTATCGCCACTTTTCGTGTTTCATTTGGACAATCATTTCGAGAACCACTCTAAAAAAGAAGATTCTTTATCCAATCTCCCCGCATTCCGCCATTTCAATCGCCTTGATCAGTCCCCGCGCCTTGTTCAAGCACTCGGTGTATTCATACTCGGGCTTCGAGTCGTAGACGACGCCCGCGCCGCTTTGCACGTAAGCTCGATTGCCCTTAAAGAGAATCGTGCGCAGGATGATGCCCGTGTCGAGATCGCCCGAAAAGCCGAAGTACCCGACCGCGCCGCCGTAAGGACCGCGTCGCGTCGGCTCCAGCTCGTCGATGATCTGCATCGCGCGCACTTTCGGCGCTCCGGACACCGTGCCGGCGGGAAAGACCGCCCGCAAGAGGTCGTAGGGATTGTACTGGGGATCCAGCTCGCCCTCGATATTCGAGACAATGTGCATCACGTGGCTGTAACGCTCGATCACCATCAGCTCGGTGACATCCACCGACTTGTACTTGCAGACACGGCCAATGTCGTTTCGCCCCAAGTCGACTAGCATGATATGCTCGGCGCACTCTTTCGGGTCGGCCAGCAGCGACTGGGCGATGGCCTTGTCTTCTTCCTCGGTTTTTCCCCGCCACCGGGTTCCCGCCAGCGGGCGATACTGTACCCGCGAGCCTTCCAGCTTGACCAGGATTTCCGGCGAAGAGCCCGCCAGGTGAATGTCGCCGTACTTCAGGTAAAACATATAGGGCGAGGGATTGACCGTTCGCAGCGCCCGGTAGACGTCCAGCGGCGAGGCCTCGATTTGTATCTCCTGCCGGAGCGACGCGATGACCTGGAAGATGTCGCCGGCGATGATGTGTTCCCGGCTTTTCTCCACCGCGCGATAGAAGTCTTCCCGATCGCGGTTGAACTGAATCTCGAGCGGCGTCTTGCGCCGCGCGCCGAAGCCCCAGCGCCGGAGTGGCGCGTTCAATCTTTTGACCAGCCGGTCGATCTGCTCGGTCGCCTCGCGGTACGCCTCCTCCGGATTGCCCCGCACGTGGGCGTTGGCGACGACCTTCATCTTGTGATTCACGTGATCGAACAGCACCACCGAATCGGTCACCATAAAAAGGCAGTCGGGAAAGGAAGGATCGTCCTTGCCGGTCAGTGGGATATTCTCGAAGTGATGCACCATGTCATAGCCGAGATAGCCCACCGCGCCGCCGTAAAAGGAAGGAAGGCCCGGTACGGGAGCGGCCTTGTACCGCGCCATCAGCTGCTGCAGCTCGTGCAAGGGATCGCCGCTTTCGAGTGTGTATTCCCGCTCGGCGCCGTCTTCTTTGACCCGAATTGTGCGGTCCTTGGCCTGAAACACAACCGAAGGCGAGGAGCCGATGAAGGAGTATCGCCCCAGCTGCCCGCCCTCGACGCTCTCCAGGAGAAACGCGCTGTTGCCGTCCTCGATCTTGCACAACGCCGCCACCGGTGTCTCGAGATCGGCCAGCACCTCGCGGTACACCGGAATCAGGTTGGCCGAGGCGGCCAGCGCCTTGAACTCGTCCAGAGTTGGATGATAGGGGCCCTCGCTCACCCGTGTTCTCCGTTGTTCGCAGAATCCTGGAGTAGAGACTTTGGTCCCCGATTCTAGAACTCTTCACGGGACTGAAGTCTCTACTCCGATGAGATCTATTCCGTGTTAAGGAGTCAGGAACCAGGCTCTAATACACCTTATCCGGATCGAACACTTTCCGGCCGACGACTTTCCAGGTTTTACCGTTCTCGTTCAGCTGGCGATAGAAGCAGGAGTAAAAGCCGACGTGACAGGCGGCCACGTTCTGTTTGACCTTGATGACCAGCGTATCCATATCACAGTCCACGGAGATTGATTTCACTTCCTGCGTATGCCCGGAGGATTCACCTTTCAACCATTGTTTCTTGCGTGAGCGGCTGTAAAAGTGCGTTTTCTTTGTTTCGATGGTTTTCTCCAGCGCCTCTTCGTTCATATAGGCCATCATCAGTACTTCGCCGCTCTCGGCGTCCTGTACAATCGCCGGAACCAGGCCGCTGGAATCCTTCTTCAGTTCGTCAAATAATGCCATTGCTTTACCCAACCTTCTTTCTTGATTCTCTCAATCTCGGACCGGAATCCCGCGCTGCCGCAGGTAATCCCGCGCCTCGTGAATCGTATGCTGGCGAAAGTGAAAAATCGAGGCGGCAAGCACCGCGTCCGCCTTGCCCTCTTCGAGCCCCTGGCGAAGATGCTCCAGCGTTCCCGCTCCACCCGAAGCGATGACGGGGATCGAGACCGCTTCACTGATCGCTCGCGTCAGGGGGATGTCGTAGCCGTCTTTCGTGCCGTCGCGGTCCATGCTCGTCAGCAGGATCTCGCCCGCGCCGAGCGTTTCGGCCTGCTGCGCCCACTGGACCGCATCGATGCCGGTCGGCGTCCGTCCGCCGTGAATGTAGACCTCCCAGCCCGGGCCTTCGGCGCGCTGCTTGGCGTCGATGGCCACGACGATGCACTGGCTGCCGAAGCGTTCCGCCCCCTGGCGGATCAGCTCCGGGTTCTGGACGGCCGAAGTGTTGATCGACACCTTGTCGGCTCCCGCCAGGAGCATCCGGCGCATGTCGTCCAGAGTCCGAATTCCCCCGCCGACGGTCAAGGGCATGAATACGCACTCGGCCGTGCGGAACACCACGTCGACCATGGTCTCCCGGCCGCTGCTCGAAGCGGTGATGTCGAGGAAAACCAGCTCGTCGGCCTCCTCCTGGTCATAGATCCGGGCCACTTCGACCGGGTCGCCCGCGTCCCGGAGGTTGACAAAATTCACCCCCTTGACCACGCGGCCCTCAGTGACGTCCAGACACGGAATAATTCGCTTGGCGAGCGTCATTTTTGCTCGGTTTGCCTACCGATCCAAAGAGTGGCTGGAACCTACCAAAGCCCCTCAGCCCTGTCAACTCAGGAAAAGCCCCTCCAGCCCGACTGGGCCGCCTTGCCGCAACGCGCTCATGCGTTTATACTCCTGGATCATCGAATAGCCCCGAAACGGGCCTGGACAGGTTCGAAACGAAAGTGATCTCTTTGATTGTCATTCACCACGCCACGCCGGACCCGCTGGCGCAAACGCTGGCGGCGTTCTCCCTGTCGAAACCGGGCGATCCGGCAAGCGAACTAATCGTGGTGGATAATGCCAGCCTGGGCCCTCTGGTCGCCTCGCTTCAGGAGCTCTTCCCGAAAGCCCGGTTTATTCTCAACCGGGAAAACGTCGGTTTCGGCCGGGCGGCCAACACCGCGGCACGGCGCGCCCGAGGGGACACGCTGCTGTTCCTGAATGGCGATTGCTTTCTGAGGCCGGGGCAACTTTCGGAAATCGACCGGATTGCCCGCTCGCTCGACGGCGCCGGCGCGGTGGGCTTTCGACAGATCACACCGGAGGGGCGGCCCCAGCTGACCTTCGGCCGGTTTCCCACACTTCGAAGCGAGCTGGACCGCCGCCGCTGGCAGCGCGCTCTGGACGTCGAACATGCCGAGTGGGCCGTCCAACGCATTGATGCCTTGGGCGAGAATCCTTTCGAGGTCGATTGGGTCTCCGGTTCTTGTCTCTGGACTGCCAAAGACGTCTTTGAGAAGACCGGTGGATTTGATGAGCGCTTCTTCATGTACTTTGAGGACATCGATTTGTGCCGCCGGATTCAGCAAGTGGGCCTGAAAATCTATCATGCCCCCCAGCCGCGCGTGCTGCACGCTCATGGAGCCAGCGCTGAGCAAAATCCGCGCGTCGCCCGCGTGGCGTATCGGGAAAGCCAATTGGAATTCGCGCGCAAGCACAAGGGAGCGCTGGCCGCGCTGGCCGCCCGGGGTTATCTCCTGGGCCGAAGCGCCCTGAGTTGGCTGGCCGCCCTGGCGCAAGGCAATGCCGCCGACCGGCAAATCGCCGGGGCAGTCTTTTCACGGATGCTGCGGCCATGACCGAAACCAAGCGATCCTCGCGCAGAGTATTGTACGTCATTGCCTCGCTTCGAGGCGGAGCGGCCGAGCACGTGCTCTACCTGATGGATTACTTTGGCCGGCAGGGAAACACCCTTCTGCTCGTTGCGCCGGATGATTGCGAGGCTTCGGCGGATAAGGTCGAACGCCTCGGCGTTCGCTGGATCAAGGCTCCCTTGGACCGTCGATGGAGCTTCTCCGGATTGAACCTCATCAGCGGCATTCTGGAAACCGAGTCCATCGATCTCCTCCACACGCACGGCCTGCGCGGCGGCTTGTACGGCAGGCGGGCCCTGGCGCGGGCGCGAAAGGCGGGCTGCCGGGCGAAATCGCTCTATACGGTCCACGGCTTTCACCCGGCCTACTATCGAACCGCCTTGGCTCGCGGCTTGGCGTGCGCACTCGAACGGCGGCTTTTTCTCCGAACCACCGATCACGTGATTTTCGTTTCCGAGGCCGATCGGGCGGCCTTCTTTGAATGTCTCAAGCTGGATCGCGAAGAGCTCGCCACTCATTCGACGCTCGTGCCAAATGGAATTCACCTGTCCGGCGGCGATAATCCCCCCTCCCGCAAAGAGGCGCGGGGGGCGCTCGGGATTGCTCCCGATGCGTTTGCCGTCGGTACGCTCAGCCGCCTCAATCGTCAAAAGGCGGTTCACCGGCTGATCGAGGTCGCGGCTTTACTGAAGGACGACATTCCCCGCCTGCAAGTGCTGATCGCCGGGGACGGACCGCTGCAAGCCAGGCTGGAGCGGTTGGCCCGGCGCCGGGGGGTCGCGTCGCAGGTTCGCTTCCTGGGCTATTACGCACAAGCGCCTGCTTTGTATCGCGCCTTGGATTGCTTTGTTCTCTGCTCGTTATGGGAAGGTCTTCCACTGGTCTTACTCGAGGCGGCGGCGGCAGGTCTACCACAGGTTGCTACGTCCGTGGCGGGAACAACCGAAGTGCTGGAGCACGAGAGGACCGGCCTTCTGGCCGCCGGCGAAAGCGTTCAGGACCTCGCCGGGCAAATCCGTCGCGTTTACAGCGAGCCGGCGTTGGCTCAGAACATTGCTCGCGAGGCGCAAACAACGATCCCGGAGAAGTTCTCGCTGGAGAAAATGCTTGAGAAAACCGCCCGGGTGTATGAAACTGTTTCGAAAGTATAGCCCGTCCCGAGCCCGTGGCGGCGAATCATAGACACCGATAATCGCGTCGACGCGTGAAAGAGAAATTGAAAGCGTACTCCCTTTCCAGAAAAAGCAAGATCGGCTTCATGCTCTTCGACGGCCTGTTGATTGCCGGGGCCATCGGTCTGGCTTTCGCCTGGAAATACCAGACGTCGCAGACTCCGGAAAACCTGCCGCATGTTTACCTGATCCCGCTGAGCATCCTGCTGCGTTGGATTTTGTTCGAATCCTTTCGCTTGTATGATTTTTCGAAGCAGGAAACGGCACTGGAACAGTTCTACTATTTGTTCTGGGCCGGAACGCTGGCGGCGGGCGGTGAGTGGCTGGTGTTGTTAATCCTTAAGAGCTATCACCTGAGAGAGCGGGCCGGTGTTTCGCGCGAGATTATTCTTAACAGCTGGGCGATGATCCTGGTCTCAACGACGGCCTGGCGCATCTATCTTCGCTCGGTTCGCCGCCGCCGGGGCGAGCACATTCATCGCGTCGCCGTTGTCGGCACGGGGCCGACCGCGCTGCGCGTGCGAGAGGAAATTCGCCAGTTCGCCCAAGCCGAGCTTCAGCTCATTGGATTCATTTCCACCGGCAACGCTTCATCCGAGGCGAATCCGACAACGTTGGGAACGCTCGATGAGATCGATGCTCTATTGTCTTCCCACCGCATTGACGAGGTGATTGTTGCGCCTGAACCGGAGGAGCGTCACCGGCTTCTGGATATTCTCGGCCGGTGCGAACAGGCTGGAACGCCGGTGCGGATTCGTCTTCACCCGGACTTGGCCGAGATTTACGTGGGCAACGTGGTGCTGAGCGAGCTGGCGGGACTACCGCTGGTGGAAATACCCGAGCGTTGGCGATCGGGATGGTACTTGTTCTTTAAGCGCGCAGGAGACTTTCTGGTAGCTCTCTTGGGACTCATTCTTCTTTTCATTCCGGGCGTGATGGTCGCGCTGGGAATCAAGCTGGAGGGGCTCTTTCGCCGCCCGTCCTGCGGGCCCGTGTTTTTCGTCCAACAGCGAGTGGGGCGCAACCGCCGTCCTTTTCGGCTGGTCAAGTTCCGCACGATGATTCGCACCGCCGAGGAGGACTCCGGCCCGACCTTGGCGCAACGCAAGGACCCGAGAATCACGCGGGTGGGATGGCTGCTGCGGCACACGGGCATCGATGAGCTGCCCCAGCTATGGAACGTGCTCAAAGGCGAAATGAGCCTGGTCGGCCCGCGCCCGGAACGGCCGGAATTCGTCGAGCGCTTTTTGAACGAGCATCCGGCCTACGCCCTGCGATTTCGCCTCCGGCCGGGCATTACCGGGCTGGCGCAAATTCACGGTCACTATGCCTCCTCGGTGCCCAGCAAGCTGCGGTATGACTTGGTTTACCTGTCAAACTTCTCGCCGGTTCTCGATGCCAAGATTCTCTTTCGCACAATTCAGGTGGTCCTGATGGGAAAGAAACTATTGTAGAAACTATTGTAGAAACTATTGTAAAAGAGATAGCCAATGAAGAAAACATGGATAGGAATCACGATCGCAGTGGCCGTGCTGTCTTATTCGGCCGCCGCTGAAGAAGAATCAATTGCCTTGAATCCTTCGCCTTTTGCGATTATGGGTCCGCCGTACAGTCACATGAGCAAAGACCCTGCCCCGCTGGAAAAGGGAGAGGAGCTGTTGCAGCTGTTGGAGCTCAGCGGTGCGCGCTGGACGCGAAACGACTTTTGGTGGGGCGTCGTCGAGCCGGAGCCGGGGCAGTGGGAGTTTGATTACTTCGATCAAGCGATTGATTCCTATTGCCGCCACCGAATCCACCTGCTTTTGATTCTTTGCTACGGCTCGGCGTGGAACAAAGTCGCTCCGGACTCGGAAGAAGAAATGCAACAGTTCGGTGAATACGTCTACCAAATGGTCAACCGGTATCAGTATTGGGTCAAGCACTGGGAAATCTGGAACGAGCCGAACATTCTCCCCTTTTGGGCGCCGAAGCCGAACGTCGCGCACTACACGCGTCTGCTTCAGATCGCGTATCAGCGCGCCAAGGAAGCCGATCCGGACTGTGTGATCCTCGGCGGCGCCATGGCCGGAGCCGATCACCGGTTCCTTCGAGCCATGTACGAACACGGCGCGAAGGATCACTTCGACGTCCTGTCCTATCACACCTATGGCAACCATCCGACCGAAGCGGGCCAACAGGCGGAAATCAACGGGCTGCGCGCCGTGATGAAGCAGTATGGGGACGACAAACCACTATGGCTGACCGAGACCGGCATCTATACCGGTCCGGCGGGCGTGTCGCTTGAACAGCAGGCCGAGCGCGTCGTGCGCAGCGAAATCCTCTGGGTGTCGATGGGCGTCGAACGGATTGTCCAACTCACGCTCAAGGATTGGACCGACGATCTCCAAACCCGTGACGCGACCAGCTTTCGCGGACTGGCTTACGCCGGCGGCGAGGCCAAACCTTCCTTCTACGCCCACCGGACGCTGTGCGACCGGTTTGGGGACAAGCAGTTCAGGGGGCGGCCGAGCCTGCATCCCGAGCTTCATTGTTTCGTCTTTGCGGGGAGCGATCAAAACGTGCTGGTGCTTTGGGCAGACGAAGGCCAAACGGTAAAGACGAAACTGCGTTGCACGGCAAAGGCACTGCTACAAACCGATCTCTATGGAAATCGCAAACTGCTGTTGTCCCAGAACAACAAATATGAGTTGGAGATCGCCTCCGCTCCGGTTTATTTGGAAGGCGTGGGGGAAGACGTGCTGTTGGCCGCCGGCCTCGATTGGCTCGACGTGGCGCCCACCGCTTTCGGGGATCGAGGGCGGATGACGCTTCAGATTCGTAATCCTTTCGATCGGCCGGTGGAACTTCAGCTCAGCTTTCCAGACACGGAGACCCTTGCCTTTCAACCAACGAAACACATGCTCTCGGTTCCCGCTGGAGGGATCGTCCAGGAAGCGATCGAATTTAAATCCTCGCCGCGCGCCGAACCCGGCGTCCAGACGTTTCCGTTTCTTCTCGCGAGCTCGATCGGCGGCGAGCAGATGTTGTATGGCCGGATCGAACTGGCCAATCCCTATTCCATCCGCTTCGAGCCTTACACCCTTTTGGCGATTCCCGAAGGGCAGTTGAGCCTGACGCTGGCCAATCGCTCCAGTGGAGACGTGAAAGGCGAGGTGGATTTTGACTTTCCCGAAAGCGTCCAGAGCGGCGGCGGCGCGCAGGTACAACTGGCTCCCGGACAGGAACAGTCTTTCCCGCTGACGCTCGACACCGAGACGCTTCCCACCGGTGTCGAACTTCCGCTGGTCGCCTCGCTGGCCGTCGGCGACCTGAAAACGACCGCTGAGACAACACTGCGCTTGCTCAAGGCCTTTCAGGTGCAAACACCGCCGAAGATCGATGGAAGCCTCGAAGACTGGCGCGCCTATCCCCGTAACGTATCGGTGGACATGCTGGCTGAGGTCGACTTTAATCCCAACCTGAAGGGCGGGCCGGAGGACATTTCCGCGTCCGGCTGGCTGGCCTGGGACAATGACAATCTGTATCTTGCTCTCGAAGTGCATGACGATCATATCTCGCTGCCCGAGTCGACGGTCATCTGGGATTTTGACTCGCTGCAAATCGCCATTGATGGGCAGAACGATGCCGCAACGGATGAAACTTTCGATGAGAACGATTTCGAGTTCGAGATTGCGTTACTTCGCGATGACAGTCTCATGGTCTATGCAACGCAGTATCCCGAGGGACACATCGCTTCGGTGGTCGAGCAGGAGTGCGAAGTCGCCGTCGTGAGACAGGACGAAAAAGATCGAATGGTTTACGAAATTCGAATTCCTACAACGGTGCTTCCCCAACTCGAATTGACCGAAGGACGCGTGATGGGATTCAACTTTATTCTGAACGACAACGATGGGCCGTATCCCACCGACCGTGAAGGCTGGTTGGAACTGACTCCCGGCATCGGCTACGGCAAGGAACCGGTGCTTTATTATGACGTAATTCTCTGGCCTTGACACCGAAGCGCACTGAAAGAGGGAACCATGAGGCAAACGACGATGAAGAAGCGCACGAAACCCCTTTTGGGCGTCACGCTGGGCGATCCAGCCGGAATCGGACCGGAAGTTGCCTTACGGGCCGCGACCACACCCCGAGTCCGCCGAGCGGCCAAGGTGGTCCTGCTGGGTGACACGCGCATTGTCGCCCGAGCTTGCGAAGCAGTGGATTGCGACTGGCCGGTTGAGGTGTTTCCAAGGGATGCGGACATTCGCACCGGCGCGGGCCGGGTGCGCGGCCGGCGGTTGGCCGTTCTCGACCTGAAGGGAGCGGACCCCAAGCGAATTCGCCTTGGCCGATTGTCGGCGCTCGCCGGGCGCGCCGCCTATCAGTGGGTCGTCGCGGGAGCCCAACGGGCGCTGGCCGGGGAGATCGACGGGCTGGTCACGGCCCCACTGAACAAAGAGGCGGTCTTACGGGCCGGAGTGAAAGGCTTTCAGGGCCACACCGAACTGTTGGCGAAAATGGGAAACACCCGTCGGTTTGCGATGATGCTCGCGGGAGGGAACCTGCGCGTTGTGCTCGTGACCACGCACGTGGCGGTGCAAAAGGTGTCCCGGATTCTTTCCCCCCCGCTGATCCTTGAGAAAATCGAGCTGACCCGGGAGTACTTAATCCGGTTGGGTATCCCAAAGCCTCGCATCGCAGTCGCCGCGCTGAATCCACATGGCGGCGAAGGAGGCGCATTCGGTGATGAAGAAAAGCAATGCATTCGCCCTGCCGTGACCCGAGCGCGGCGAAAGGGGATAACCGTTGTCGGACCTTTGCCCGCCGATACACTGTTCGCTCAGCACGTTCGCCGCCCTTTTGACGCCGTTGTCGTGATGTATCACGACCAGGGGCTGATTCCTCTGAAACTTTTGTCGTTTGGCAAAGGAGTCAACATTACTTTGGGTCTTCCCTTCGTGCGAACTTCTCCGGACCACGGCACCGCCTTTGAACTGGCCGGCACGGCAGCAGCCGATCCCGGGAGCATGATCGAGGCAGTACTCACCGCAGCCGCGCTGGTCTCCCGGCCCTGAGGTGCGCGACACCGCCGATACGGTGCATTCCTTTGCGGTGGATTGGGACAAGGATTCCCTCTCCAAGGAGTGGGCCACCCGGCTCTTACCCTAAGTCTTTGTTATTGTGCTGGTTCCAGCCTTATTAAGTTGGGCTGAGCTTTCTATCGCCGTTTTCACTTCTCAGTTGACACGATTCGCCTGATTTGGTAAAAAAGCCCATCAGGCGTGTGTCTTCAGGCGCTTGGCTCTTTGCCAGGCACTTCGGTTGGAGAGTTCGCGCGCATCAACGCCCGGAGACTCCCGCGCAATGCGTAAGGAAAGGAGGTGAAGGGAGTGAAAAACAATCGTGGTTTTACCCTCATCGAGTTACTCATTGTTGTCGCGATAATTGGAATTCTGGCAGCCATTGCCATTCCGAACTTTTTACAAGCTCAAGTGAGATCGAAAGTAGCGCGGTGCCAAGCCGATATGCGAACTGAATTCGAAGGCTACGAACTTTACAACGTGGACAATAATGAATATCCGATCCCGATGGATTATTGCTCGGCGGCGCCAAGCCAAGCCTTCCATTCAAGGTCGTCGGTCTTAATCACGACGCCGGTGGATTACATTACAAGCCTTACGTTGGATCCTTTCGTATTGAAGGACTCGACCTTCTGGGGAGGCGCGTGCAACTATCCTCAAAGCGTCGGACAACGCTACGTCTATTATCGAACCCAATGGATGGTGGATGAATTGGGGGATTATTGGGGAGGCACCCTCGTTCCCTGGGTCGGCCAAATTATGATGTACGGCTATGGACCCGACAAGACGCCGTTTCAAGGAGCAGCGGCGACCTTGCTGCCGTACGACCCCACCAATGGAACAATCAGTAGCGGCAATATTATTCGAACCCAATTAAAACAAGATGGTATTTTGCCCAATCCGGTGACGGGGACCTATCTGTGGCCATAGGGGTGTTATGCTTCAAGTCGATGCGGCGATGGATCGCATCGGGCAAATGACTTTATTCGTTTTTTTCGCGTTCGGTTCAGCAAAGGTCAAAAGACCTGCTGAACCGTTCCTTTGTTTTGTGATAGAATCCACAATACGCAATCGTTCAAGAAGAGGAGGAAGCAGCATGCCGAAGGTAGGTGTTGTCCTTTCAGGATGCGGGGTATATGACGGAGCGGAAATTCATGAATCGGTCTTGACGCTTCTGGCGCTTGACCGGGCGGGTGCGGAAGCGGTCTGCATCGCGCCGGATCTGGAACAGATGCACGTCGTTAATCACTTAACCGGCCAACCAGTGCAAGGCCAGACGCGCAATGTGCTGATCGAGGCGGCTCGGATCGCTCGCGGCAGCATTCAGGATTTGGCAGAAGTCAGGGCGGATCAGTTGGATGCGTTGATCATTCCGGGCGGATTCGGCGCGGCGAAGAATCTCAGCACCTTCGCCACCGAGGGCGCCGACTGTATGGTGCTTCCCGAAGTCGCTCATCTGGTTAAAGCAATGAACGCAACCGGAAAACCCATCGGATTTATCTGCATTGCGCCGGCGATGGCGGCGAAGATTTTCCAGGGCGCCGGACCGGTGACCTTGACCATCGGCAGCGACCCGCAGACCGCCGAGGTCATCAAACAGCTGGGACAGGTCCATCAGACCTGCCCGGTCAGCGAGTGCGTCGTGGACAAAAAGCACAAGATCGTCTCCACGCCGGCCTACATGGAAGCCAAGAGCATCGCCCAGGCGGCCGAGGGCATCGAGAAACTGGTCGAGGCGGTTTTAAGCCTGATCTGAGGGGATCGTCGAAGAACAGGGAATCCGTCTCCGCCGGCTGGATGGCGCATTCGTTCTTCTCGGCCTTTGGAGTGGACCCGGCTTTAACCGGTTAAGGCATCGGGGGGAGGGCCTGCTCCGTTCGTCGTTTGTCAATTTTATTGCCACCGCTCCGCCAGAGGGCGCGGCGGGCCTCCCGGCAAACTCACAAATCACCAACTTCCACTGGTGAGGAAGTGGAATCTCGGAGAAAGTCACGCCCACCTCACCAAGACCCTGGCGGACCTGTGCTGCCTTGCTTTCTCTACTGCATAAGAAGACGTGACGATGCGGCGACCAAGGGATTTCATCAATTTCCTCGCGAAGCGTTTCCGGCATTGAGAAAAATGGATAGGGGTGTTGCCGAGTGGTAACGCGCTCGACGTCCTCCACGCCGTAGAAACTCAATCCGCTAATCCGGTTGTCCACCACCACCAATTCATGCGGATCTCGGGGCAGGTGTCTGTAAACGGCAGCCCACAGCGCCCTCGAGTCGCGGGAACTGGGGTAATAGGCAATGGCTTTCTTGCCAATAAGGAGCATCAACACCCAAACGCCAAGAGCTTTCATCAGACGAGACGACGGCATCCACCGGCCCGCCTTCACCGCGTTTAACGCCCGAGTCTCCGCTAAGAGAGGAGCGGTTGCCAACGCCAGGGAGGAAAATAGCGGCAAGACATAGAGAGGCAGCTTCGAGCTGGCCAGCGACAGAACCAGGAGCGGCGCCAGAAACCAGGTCAGGAGAAACAGGGCGACGGGGCGGTTGCGAAGCTCCGCCCAAGTCTCCCTTCGGAGCAAGCTCCTACCGGCCCGCCTGAGCTTGGGCAATCCCATCAAAGACCAGGGCAAAGAGCCGAAAAGCAGTGTCGGCAGATAGATCACCACCGCGCGGAACAGCCCCGGATTTCGCTGGTACTTTCCGGAAATCGTCCTTCCCCACACCTGATTGTCCCAGAAATACTCCAACGCGCCGGGCAAGGACGTACTCAACACAAGATACCAGGACATTCCAACAAGGCAGAAGACCGAGAACCCAAGTAAGGCCCAAGGCGTCAGGAAGTACTGCCGAGCGCGACGGCGCAAAAGAAGATAGACAAACATGCCCGAAGAAGGAATGAGCGCCGCCGGCCCCTTGGTCAGGAATCCCAATCCAAAAGCCAGGCACATCAGCATCTTCCACAAAGTGACTTGTCGAGCGCCGGGCCGCGCACTTTTCCAGAAGCAGAAAAATGCCGCGGTAGTCCACAGCGCCAAAGGTGTATCGGGCGTGACAATGTTGGAGGCGGCAAAAGGAAGCGCCATAGTGGCATAGATCAGGCCTGCGGCTACCCCGGTCGCCCTTCCACCATAAAGAGATTTTCCCAAAACGCCCACCAGGAGAACGGTCAACATAAAACAAAGCGCGTGGAAAATCCGGGCGCCCCCTTCATTTCTTCCCAGCAGTTTCATTCCGGCCGCTATACCCCAATAGGTCAGTGGCGGCTTGTCCAGAAAGGGCTCTCCCTGCAATCTTGGGATAATCAAGTCGCCATCATCCAACATGGACCAGGCCGTGCTGACATAGAATCCTTCGTCGGGCTCCCAGATTCCCCGCGAACCCTGGAAACTGAATACCAGAATCGCCAGAGCACTGATGAGGAGGATCAGGACCGGGAGCCTCGGCCATGGGGCGTCGCCGGTTTTGCTTCGATTCTCTATGGACATTAGACGAAAAGGCACCTCAAACCTTCAGGGCACAATTTGGACTTTTCTCTCGCGGAATCGTCTTAAAGAGCAATCCTAATGCCAATACCTTGGTTTTTTGTTAAGGCTAATTTTGTTGGAGGATTATGCTCCCCGAAACTCTTACTCCACTCCCATAGTGCAATCCGGTTGTGGTGGATTTGCTTCAGCTGGTGAGGGAAGATTCCTGATCCCGATTGCTTTTGTGGTAGTTTTACCCTACCCACAAACAATTGCTTGGCGAGCGTCAGGCTTGACCTTTTCCTTTCAGCGGCATTGATTCGGGGACATCCGGAACAAGGAGCCAATAGAGAAAACCCTCGTCTTTATGGTATAATGATCAAACCACAGGATCACAGGATTATTGAAAGAAGGACTCCATGCAAAAACGCTCAAGGCTCCGCGTTTTACTCTTCGATATTGACGGTACGCTGCTGTTGTCCGGTGGGGCGGGCAATCGCTCGCTGGATCGAGCGATGAAAAAGTTGACCGGTCGCGAGGGCGGCATGAACGACGTCCTGCCCGACGGCAAGACCGACTACTTGATCATCGAGGAGGCTTTTCGGGTCAACTTCGCCGACCTCGGGCTCGGCCCCGAGGCCGTTCGGAAAACGCTTGAATACTATCTTGAGATTCTCGAAGAGGAAGTGCGCAGCAGCAAGGGCTTTCGCCTCATGCCGGGCGTTCCGGCGGTGCTGAACGCCTGTCGGGACGCGGGTCACCTGTTGGGGTTAGCGACCGGGAATCTCGAGAAAGGCGCCCGGATCAAACTCGATCGAGCGGGATTGAGCGAGTACTTTGACTTTGGCGGCTATGGCTCGGATGCGATTACGCGAACCGACATGGTTCACGCCGCGGTTCGCAAGGCGCGGGCGGCGGCGGGCTTCGACGTTCGCGGCGAACACATTTACGCCATCGGCGATACGCCTTACGACATCATCTGTCCACATGAAGCGGGCATTCGCGCCATTGGCGTCGGGGCGTCGCGGTTCAGCTGTGAAGAGCTGGCCGAGTACCATCCCGAATTTCTGCTCGATGATCTGACCGATCCCGAGGCTCTGCTCAAGTGCCTCGAATAGAACGGCCTCAACCTCTACGAGAGAGCGCTGATTGATTCATGTTCCGCCGAAACCGGGAGAAAGTCGCCGCCCAATGCGAAGCCATCGAGACCCGGTACTTTCCGGGGCACTTGTAGCCCGCGGACGTCTATCAGAACGTGCTGGAAGCGAAAAACCGCCCCGGGCTTCGGCGTCGGGCATCTCGGTTCGGGCCATGACCGGATCGGCGTTCGAAAGACGCTCTCGGACGGCTTGATCGTCGGCTTCGATCTCGATCGGGCGGCGCTTCAGCGAATCGCGCCCGAGCCTTGCGCCTTGGCCGACCTCGAAGCGATTCCCGCGCGAAATGAGAGTATTGACCTGCTGGTCAGCGAATTCGTCTTCGAGCACTTCGAGCGCCCGCAGAAAGTCATCGCCGAGTGCACTCGGGTCCTTCGACCGGGCGGTGAACTGGTTTTCCTCACGATCAACAAAAACTCCCTTCCCGGTCGCATCACCGCCTGGACGCCTCACGGCTTTCACCGGTGGATCAACCGCATTCGGCCGATCGAGGTTGACGAGGCCGACGTGTTTCCCACCTTTTACCGGTTGAACACTTACGCGCGCATTTCCCGGTTGTTCGAGCAACACGGCCTCGAGCAGGTCGAGTTTCGGTTTCTGGAAGCCAGCTTTCCTTATGTTGAATTCTCGCCGTTGCTCTACCGGCTCGGCTGCATCTTCAACCGGTTCCTCCTTCGCCACGAAGCCCTGCGCGGAATGCGCACCGCCCTGCTGGGCGTGTACCGCAAATCGGTTCGATAGAACGATTATCGAATTGTGGTTACCCCGATTTGGCGGAAACGGAAGAGAGGCTTGAATCCAGCGAAGGGAAGGGAAAGTTCGTGGAGGTCCTGAGGGCGGGCGACAACTGTGTGGCAGTCTTCAATTCGCCCCCAGGCGGATTGAAGACTGAAAAGCGAACAATGAACATGGTAGATCCATTTGTGGGAAAACAGTCTTCAAGCCGAAAAACACGCCTTGAAGACTGCCACACGATAAAGTTTCAGGCTTGGCGGGCTCACGGCCGGGTGGCCCTCCCCGCCTCACCCGCCTCGGCGCGTCGATGACCTTTGAAGGGGAGCAGAGGGGTCACGCCATGTCTTCTTGAAATTGAACTGTAGAGAAGCGTTTTCTAAGGAAGAAGGCCATTCACTACGGAATCGGCAGGAATCGCGCCAGGGCGATCGCGACTCCACCGGCCACGACAAGAACCGCCACAGCGATCCAGAACACCTTCACCATCTGTTTCTTGAGCGCCGGGCGAAGGGATGCTTCCATTTCGTTTTCCAATTCGGAATGAATTTTCTTCGGCAGGCTGGTACTAAGATAGGAATCGACCTGGCTTTCCACCAGAGGGGTTAATCGCTCCTGCGCCACTTTGGGCAGGCTTTGCGCCACGAGTTCTTCGATCAGTTTGGGCAGCTTCGTCTTGAATTCATCGACGATCCTTTTCATCGACTCATCGACCGTCTGCTGAATGATCTGGGGCATTTGCCCTTCAAGCGACTGCTCGACCGCCCGCCGGGCGATTTGCGGCATGTCTTCCTGTTCCAGGCGGGCAACGAGCGCGTCGGCCTTCTCATCCATGATCGATCCAACCTGGCGAATCACGGCGTCCTCGGCCACTTCATTAACCAGCGGATCGGCCAGCTCTTTGACCGTTGCGGCAACGATTTCCCGCCCCTGCTCCTCGGCCAAAGCGGCGATGCGCCGCTGCATCTCCTCACGCGCTTCCTGTTCCACCAGGTCCACCAAACCCGCACTGAGCTGCGTCACCAGATTTTGGGTCTTGTCCTGGACGACTTGATGGGCCGTCTCCTCGACGGCCTGCCCCAAGCTTTCCTGCAAACTGGAGCGAAGATTTTCCTGCACGAGTTGGAGAATGTGTTTCTCGACCAGGACAGCCTCGACCTTTTCAATCAACCGGCGCGTCGGGCACGGCACCTCAATCCACGCTTCAGCGCCGAAGCGGTCCTGGCTTTCGTCCGTTCGCGCCTGCTCATCGGTCACCAACAAGAGAATCGGAACCGCCCACAATCGCAGGCTCTGTTTCAACTCGGCCGCGGTCTTGAATCCGTCCACGCCCGCCAAGCGGCTGGAAAGCAGAATCGCGTCCGGCTTCGCCTCTTCGGGAATGCGCAACGCGGCGAGGCCGTTCTGCGCCTCACTCACCGTATACCCCGCTCGGCGGAGCGCCTTGGCCACCACCGCCAGTGTGCCCGCATCCTGTTCCACTACTAAAAGTCGCGTCGCCTCAGTCATCGAATCGTTTCCCGGCGTAAATTCCACTTCTCGAATCATTCACTTCAATCGATCCGCCCTCATCGAGCCAGCGCCAGCAGCCCCAGCTCCGGAGGCATTTCTGCGGTCGCCTCCGGTTGAAAGACCTGCTCGTATTCCTTGCGGTAGAGCTGAAGCGCCTTCTTCTCGCCCCAGCGGCGAAGCATTTCCTCGTACGTCGCGTCGATCAAATCCCGCAGGGCGTCCAGACCTTCCAGAATCACCTCGTCACAAGCCTCCGGATCTTCCCACAAGGCCGGCTCCCGCTCGAACCGGGCACTCGTCAAGCGGCGGCCCGGCGAGGGAAACCAATCCAGCAAGGGATGCCGGCAGCACAGGTCCCGCCAATGCCGCGAAAGAAACGGCCCGGCTTCGAATGCTTCCTCTCCGGTCTCTTCCTCCATCCGGTCCAACAACCGGTTCTCCAATTGCGTCACAAGCGACACGGGCGAGAGAACCGGTCGGTCCTCCCCGGGTTTGTCCCGCACGGCCAGCCGGCCGAAGAATCCGGGACTTGCCGCCTTTGCGGTTTCCTCCGGCGGCTCATCAGGCGCGCTGTCCGGGGGCCGGAGCGTCCATTGCACGTAGCGCTTCTCGACCAGTCCCGCCGCGCCCTGGTAGGCTTCAAACTCGCTCAGTGACGCCAGGGAGGCAATCGCCGAAAGGTCCCGCCGGCCGTCCACGTGCGCCAGCACGCTCCACTCCAGCTCGGACACGTCTCCGCCCACGGGAAACTCCTCGGCGGTGAAGTCGACAATTGCCGGCACCACGTCGCCTTCCGGCAGGCGGTGGCGAATCTCCCGCCAGCGTTCGCACTTGCGGGTCGCCTCGGTCAAGTACTCTTCAATCGGAAGTCCCAATCGCAGCGGCTCATCCAAATCCAGCTGCCCGGCCTCGAATTCAAACTCGCCGTCCTCCCAGCCGAACAGCTCCAGCGATTCATTCTCCAGTTCAATGGCGAACGCCCGGCGCCAAGCTTCGGCGGAAACGTTCGGACCGGGATGAAATTGAGCCGTGGCGTGTTTCTGTCCGCGCCGCACAGCCAGCTTCCAGCTCAGCAGCTCGCGCCGGGGCAGCTGCCCCAGGGTGGCCAACCGCTGTCCAATCCGCACGGGGTCCATCAGCGCGCTGGAGAATTCGACATTGCCGCCCGCGAGATAAAGAACGGAGCACCGGTCTCCGTTTTGAATCCGGAGCCGGCCCGCATGATGCTTGGAGTCGATAAGTCTGAGAACGTCCGCCAGAGGCAGACTCCCAAGCCGCCCCTTCAGCTCCACCAATTCAAACCTCCCCAAAGGAAGAAGCCCTTCATTGGTTTTTAGTATACCTCCGGGCGGACAAACGTCAAATGGAAGGTCTCAAGCGTTCTTTTTCTTCGAGGCGATGCGCGACCAGAGAATCTTGTTGGCGACGTCCCGATAGGTGCGGTCGACGTTGTAGATAGTCTTCCAGAGTTTCAACGCTTCGTCGTTTTGTTCCAGCGCTTCATAGGCCAACGCCAGGTTGTAGCGCAGGCCTAGCAGCTCGGATTCGCCGCGTTGTTCGACCGAGGCCAAGCCCTGCAGCAGGATCTCCACCGCTGCCTGAGGTTTCTTGATTTCGAGGTAACAGACTCCGAGCGCGTTGAAGTATTCCAACGCATCCTCTCCTTGTGTCGGACTTTGCCTCCAAAGGTTGACTGCTGCGGTCAACTCGTCAATCGCCCGGCTGAAGCGCTTCCGCTTGAACAGTTCCAATCCCTGCTGCCCTCGAGCCGTCACGGCTTCCACCGCCGGCGTTTGCAGGTATCCTTGATATGGATCGTACGCCGCCATCACGCTGGCGACCGCTTGAGACGGGCCGGCGGTTCGCGCCTTCGTCGCTTTGGGTTCCTTCTCCGGTTCCCCGGCGATTTTTTTCTTCAACCGGGTGAGGATGGTCGTCAGGCGAAGATCGCCCGGACTGTAGTGCAGGAGATTCTCATACTCCTTCTTCGCCTCTTCCCACGCCCTTCGCTGTACCAGCAAGTCGGCCAGGCGCTCCCGGATCGACGTCTCGTGCGGCGCGATTTCCAAGGCCTTGCGGCACGTTTCGATCCCCTTGCCCAGGACGCCGCGCTCGACGTAAGTTTCCACCATCTGACGATACACCTGGGCCGCCCTGTCCGGGTTTTGGGCCTGCTCGTGACAGTGCGCCAGCTTGTGAAGGACACGCAGGTTGCCCGAATCGATATCGATCACGCGTTGATAGATCGAAACGGTTTCCTCGTCCCGCTTGTTTTGTTGGCACCACTCGGCCAACACAATCAGCTCCGCAACGGCCTTGTCATTAAGATTCTCCGCGAGGTAGGTATCGGCGATCTTTTCATGAATGGCCGATGGATCAGCAGCCAGCTTCTGAGCCGTCCGGTAGAAGCCGATCGCCTTGACGCTGATGCCCCGCTCGCTGTAAAGGTCGCCGATTTGCAGATACTGCTCGGCCGCTTCCTGCTTTTTGCCTTCGTTGTCCAGCTGTTGGGCCAGCTGCCGCCGAACGGTCAAGTCTTTCGGCTCCCGCTCGATCACTTCCTGCAACAGGTGGATCGCGTGCTTCGGTTGTTGTTTCTTCAGGTAAATCGCCGCTAACGCCTTTCGCTTCTCAGTCGCCTTCTTGGCGTCCCCGGCATCGTCGGCAAACTGAATCGCCAGTCGACAGGCTCCGATGTGCTCCGGGCATTGCTTCAGCGATTGGGCCAGCAACCGCCCGGCCTCCTGCCGATGCCCGCCCTGCCAGGCGATCTCGGCGGCTTTCACCGTCTCCTCGACGGCGTCCTCCTGCCGGCCGCTCTGCCTGAACAGTTCGGCCAGATTGACATGGCTCCGAGCGTCCCCGGGCAGCATTTCGGAGGCCTTCTGAAACGCCTCGATGGCTTCTTTCACCCGGTCTTTCTCGCGATAGAATTCCCCCAAGGCCAGCTGGTGTTGATACGCTTCCTCATTGCGTCCCAGAATGCCCAGAAGCCGCGCCAGGCGTTCCCGGGCGTCCACGTTCGATCGATCCAGGCCGAGAACTTTTTCGCACAAGGCAATGGCAAGATCGAACCGCCCGAGCTTCTCCTTGATCTGACCGATTCGCAGATAAAGCCGTCCCGCCTCTTCCGAGCGTCCTGAAGACTCCTCGATTTGAACGAGTCGTTCGAGAGCCGGTTCGCATTGCGGCCAGGACTCCAGCATGTCGTTCAACACTTGGGCCGCCCGGCGCTGTTGCCCGGCGCTGCGATAACGGTCGGCAGCTTCCAGCCGCAGCGCCTGGCTTTCTTCCTCCTGTCCCACCGCCTGCTTCAATCCAGCCAGCCCGATCAGGACTTCCACACTCTCGGGATAATCCTCGAGCAATTGTTCGTAGATTTGTTGCGCCTTGGCCCACTCCTGCTCGTCCCCATGGCGCGCGGCCTGGCCCAAGCGATCTTGAAGCGCAGAGCGGCGCAAGCGATTGTCGATTTCCCGTTCAAGCCGCTTCTTCTCTTCCTGGACGTCGAGGGGAACCGCTTCGGCCTTCTCCAGACTCTTCTGCGCCGACTCCAGCTCGCCGGCGTCATACTGCTGCTGGGCGATTCGAAAGAACTCCGCGGACGCCTCTTCCACGCGAGCCAGACGCAACAACGTTTCGGCCAATCGCTGCCGCGCCTCCAGCAGATCCGGGTCGATTTCCAACACCCGATACAGCACGTCCCGGGCTCCGGACAGCTCCTCTTGGTCCAGGAGTTTCTCGGCCACCCCCGTCAGTTCAGCGGTGGCCGAGCGTTTCAATCCTTCCCTCAAGTAAAGATCCGCCAAGCGCCGCGCCACTTGGAGATCCTCGGGGCGAAGATCTCGAATCGTTTGCAATACTTCGATGGCCTTTTCGTTCAAACTCTGCGCTTGATAGGCGTCGACCAGGTTCAGATATTGTTGCAACGCCTCGTCCGGCCGGCCGGCCGCCATCAGCGCTTCGGCATATTGCCGCCGCAGACTGGGATTCTCCGGCTGGATGACGACGGCACGCTCAAGCGCCGTCGCGACGCCATCGCCGTCCTTCGCCTCTTCGAGCCGCCGGGCCAGGATCAACAATTCCTGTACCGCCTCTTCCCGCGAGGGAATCTCGATCAGGGCCGAGACCCGCTTCTGCCTGACGTCCAGGTTGTCCGGCTCGACGTCCAGCACTTGTCGATACAGCTCGGCGGCTTCCTTCGCGCGTCCCTGTTCGACCAGGAGATCGGCCAACCGCGCCGACGCTTTGCTGGCGCCGGCGGTGTCATCCAAGGCAAAACAGCCCTCGGCAACGCCGCGCAGGGCGTCCGGGTCATCCGGTTTGAACTTCAGAAGCCGGCGATAGGTCTTCACCAGCGGTTGCCAGTGGCGGGCTTTACGATGGTGCTCCGCAAGACGCCGCAAGAATTCGATCTGTTTCGATGCCTCTCCCTGCTGTTCATAAAGAGTAATGAGTTTCTGGAGCACCGGCACGGGATCACTCGAATGAGGCAGCGCCTGGGACAGTTCCGCCGCCGCCTCTTCACTGCGGCCTTCGGCCAGCAGCTGATCCGCCAAGGAAACCTGCAACTCCGCCGCCTGCCCATACCGGTTGTGTTCCCGGTAGAAGCGAATCAGCGCCTGCCTCAGCACCGGCTCTTCGGAAAGCCGAGGCCGGATCTCTTCAAGCAGCTGTTCCGCCTCTTCGCTTTGTCCTGAAGCGATCAGGCGGCCGGCGGTTTCGGTCAGAACTTCCGCCGCCTGGTCCGCTTCACCCTGCTCCAAATGCAGGGCGACCAACTTGCGCCGAGCGTCCGTCTGGTGTGGTGCCAATTGCACGATCGTTTTTTGCTGGCGAATCGCGTCTTCTCGCTGCCCGCGTTGCAAATAAAGATCACGCAGTTGTTCATAGCGCTGAGTTGCCGCCTCACTGCGCTCCATGCGCCGGTAAAGGTCGGCCAGCTGTTCCAACGTTTCGATTCGTTCCGCGTCGATTTCCAAGGCGCGAAGCAACAGTTGTTCGGCCTCGGGGCGCGCCCCCAACCGATCCAGACTTTGCGCCTGGTCGAGGTAGAATTGCAGGGCGGCCTCCGGCAAGCCCATCTCCTGCTGCAACGTCGCCGCCTCGCAAATCAGCGGCACCAGAAACGGACTCTTGTCCAGAATTCGATGATATTGCTGCAGCGCTTCATCGGAGCGGCCCTGGCGACGTAGAATCCGGGCCAGCCGGGTTCGTTCCTCCTGGACCGCTTCGACGTTTTCCTGCCGCTCCAGGCAAAGGATCAATTCCTCGCGAGCCGCCGTGTCCCCTTCTTCAACGGCCAGCAGTCGCCTGAGGGTTGTGGTCAGATGACTGAGGCTTTTCTTTCGCCGATGAAGGTTGGCCAACTCCCGCAGCTGGCTGGTCGCTTCCTCCTTGCTGTCCATTTGAAGATACAAATCGGTCAACAGCTCATAAGGGGCCTGCTCTTCGGGAGAGATTTCCTGAGCCTTTCGGTTACAGGCGATGGCGGCTCCGGCCCGCCCCGCCCGAGCCTCCTGATGCGCCAACTCCAGAAACAGTGAATAAGCCAGACTTCGCTCCTCGAGTCGAAGGCAGAGATCCGCAAGCCGCTCCAGATAGAGTTTGTTTCCTTTGACTTCGGACTGCAAACGCCGGCACTCTTCCCGCGCTTCGTCTCGCTTGCCCTGGGTCAGGAGGGTTTCCGCCAGCGAGAACCGTTCGGAAAAAACCTCCTGGCGGGCCCCGATTTCTTCATGCATTGCAATCAGGGTCTTGCGCAGATCGGTGCGGCTCGGATCGTGTTCCAAGGCCTTTTCCAACGCCTGTTGAGCCTGCGCCGGATTGCCCTGCGCCCGATGCTGCTCAGCCACGGTGGCGAGGATCGTAGTCGCCGACGCCGTGTCCCCGGCTTCGAGATGAAGCTCCGCCAGGCGTTGCTGCACGCCAAGATCGTCTTGTTGGACTTCGAGATAGCGCTCGAGCTGAAGGCGGGCCTCGACAAGATTCTTCTGACGGCGGTGGTAATCACTCAGCCACAGGAATTCCTCGCGAGCCTCGGGTCCGGGGGATACATGATAAAGCACTTCGGCCAATTGCCGGCGCACTTCCAGCCGTTCCGGGTCGAGACCTCGAGCCTTTCGCAACAAATCCGCCGCTTTGCCAAGCGCTGCAACGTCAACCACGAGTTTTACTTCACCCCGACTTCATAGTAGTAATTCGCCGCACGAAGATAGGAGTCCACGGCTTTCTCCTTCTGTCCCTGTTCTTCGTACAGTTGAGCCAACTGCTCAAGATACGGCGCGGACTGCTCGAATTGTTCAAGCGCTTCGTGCAAGCGCACGAGCGATTCCAACGTCAGCGGGTCCTCGGAGTCCAACCGATGCATCTGCTGATAAGTCTGGAGCGCCTCGACGACGGCCCCGCGAGTCTCGAACACTTGAGCCAACGTGAGCAATTGTTCCAGGCACTCCTTCTTTTGTCCCTGTTGGGCGAGGTAATCGACGTACGGCCGGAGAAACTCGGGCTGGTCCGGTTGGAGTTGAATCGCCTGATTCAGACACTGCCCGGCGAACGCCTCGTCGCGCGCTTGCCAAACTTCCGCCATTTCAAGATACTGCCGAGCGGCTTCCGCCGGTTGCCCCTTCTGCTGGTAGCCTTCGATCAGCTGCATCCGGACGGCGCGATGATCCGGCTGCAGATCAAGGATCTCCTGCCAGACCTCCATGGCCCGGTTCAGCCTTTCCTGATCGAGATAAGCGGCGGCCAGCCGTTGAAGTTCTTCCAGCGCCTGGCGCTGTTTGCCTTCCCGGCGAAGCAAATCGATCTTCTCCCGGCGCAGTCCGGGCTGCCCGGGATCGAGCTCGATCATCTGCTCCAGAAGCGCCTCGGCGGCCGGATAGTCGTTTCGCGCCAAGTCTTGATCGAGCGCCTTTTGGTAGTAGGTCAGCGCGCCCCGCACGTCGCCGCGCGCAACGTAGGCTTGAGCAATCTGATGAAACGTCTCCCGGTCATCCGGAAACAGGGAAAGAATTTCATTGTAAGCGGACAGCGACTGGGCATACAGCTCCCGCTGGAAAAATTCTTCCGCCTGCCGGCGGTAGACCTCCCGGGCTTCTGCGGGCAAATTCATTCGCTGCAGCGTAGCCGCCAACTCGCCCATCAAGGCCGTTTCGTCCGGCAACCGCTTCAAGAGCCAGCGCAACGTATCCGCCGCAGAGGACAACTGTCCTCGAGAACGCTGTTGCTCGGCAAGCAACCGGCCGCGCTCCAGCAACCGCTCCTCTTGCCCGCTTTCATCCAGCGTTTCCAGGAGAAACACCGCCGCTTCGGCGTGGTCCGGATCGATCTGCAGAACCTGTTCAACCTGAAGTCGTGCCTCTTCCAACTGCCCCTTCGAGCGATACATGCCCACCAGCTGCAAGTACAACTCGACGCTCCGGGCGAGCCACCCCTTTCGCTTGGAGGGTTCCGCCGGCGCGACAAAAGGCTCATGCCCCTGCCCGGCTTGTTGAAACAAACGAGCGGCCCATTGGACAACCGAAACGTCCTCCGGACTCTGGTTCAGCAGCGTGGTCATGTCCCCGAGCGCCTGCTCGGGATGAGCGCCGCTCAAACTTTGATCGATACTGCGCCGCAGGCTCGCCCGCTGTTCCGACTCGGCTTGTTCGGCCAGCAACTGACGGACTTTCTCCAGGCGAGCCTGAATGGCTGCATCGTCCGAAGCGATTTCCGCCGCCCGGGTCAGGCTCTGGTTGACCCGAGCCCACTCCCGCCCCTTCTCGTACTGATCAGCCAACCGAAGCAGATGCTCCACGGCCGATTTCGCATCCCCCTCCCAGAGAAAAGCCTCGGCCAGGCGCATCCGGACCTCTTCCGCACGCGGGTCCAGTCGAAGCAGCACGCGACCCAGACACCGCACGCCCTGCACTTGCTCCTGCTGGAATGCCTGTTCGAACCGTTCGTTGAGCGATTGATGCGCCGAGGCGGCCAGATTCGGCACTTGAGACAAACGCTCAATGGATTCCAGAGCCTGGGGATGTTCCGGATTGTGCTCCAAAATCTGAAACAGGATTTCGAGCGCCGTTTGCGGATAACCCCGTTGTTCGTGCAAGGTCGCCAGACGCGTCAGCGTCTCCAGCGCTTGGGATTCTTGCTCTTGGTCAAAATGCGCGCGCGCCAGCCGTTCGAGCGATTCCACGTGATCGGGCTGCAACTCAAGCACGCGATTCAGCTGCTTCAACGCCCGATCGATTTCGCCGGCCCGTTCATAGCGTTCGGCCAAATCGGCAAGCAACTCGACGGCTTCCGCCGTGGCCCCTTTGTCTAAACAAAGCTGGAGTAAAGGTGCGACAACGGACGCATAACTCGGCTCTCCCCGCTCGGGAGATTGCCCTTCCTCGGCCCAGCGGGGCAGCCCGCGAAGGGTTCGGTAGACCGCTTCGGCCCGGCCGATCAGATCGCGCTTGAGCAGCGCCTCGGCCAGCTTCAGACTCCAGCGAACGTAATCCTCCTCCCGACCGGCTTGCTGATACGCTTGACATAAGGGTTCCAGGTATTCCCGCCGCTCGGGCGCCAGCGCCTGCGCCCTCTCCAGCGCTTCCAAAGCCGCTTCACTGTAGCCCCGCGATTGCTGGTACCGGGCCAGGCGAAAAAACACCTCGGCGGCCGACTCCGGCTTTCCCGCCTGAACGTAAGTCTCGGCCAGTCCTTCGTACGCGCGGTTGAGAACCGGCGTTTCAAGATTTCGGGAAGGCAGATCCAACACTCGCCGGAAGCTTTCCTCGGCAAGGTCGAAATCCCGCGTTTGCCCTCCAGCGGCCAAGGCCAGCTGGCCGGCCGTCAGCCAATGCTCGGCCGCCAGAGCGGGGCTGCCGCCCTGAGCCAAGGCTTGGGCCAGCGCCTCGTGGAGACCGATACCTTGAATAATGACCGAGGGCGGCGCTTCGGCCAAGCGGGCCGCGGTCAGCTCGGGACCCAGGGCCAACGCCTCCTGTAAGGCCTGAACGGTGCCTTCCAAGTGTCCCCGCCTGCGACATTGCTCGGCCAGCGCCCGATAAGTCTCAATGGCCTCCTCCTGCCGCTTGAGCTTCCGGTAGGCCGTACCCAACCGCCTCAGCACTTCTTCACTCTCGGGCTGAATATCCCGCGCCTGCTCCAGCGCCGAGACCAGCTCGGGCAGTTGTCTCGGCTCCTCCACCCGGTCAGCCAAATGAAGGTACTGGCGGACCGCCGCTTCCGGATTCCCTTCGGCCACAGCCAACTCCGCCAGGGCCTCATGCGCGCTCAAGCGGTCCGGTGCCAGTTCAACCAGTCGCTGAAAACATCGTTGGGCGGCAGGAAAGTTGCGCTCCGACAAAAAGCCATGGCCCGAGCGATCCAGCAGGTCCGAAGCCTTGGGAGAAAGTCCTTGCCGGTCGTACGCTTCAGCCAGCTTTTCAACCAATTCCAGGTTACGAGGCTGAGCCTTGAGCAGCTGCTCATACAATTGGGCCGCCGCACCATATTCCCCGTGCTCCCAGTGCTGGCGGGCGCTGCGCAAGTTCTCGCTGAACTGCGCTTGCGGAATTTGATAGCGCTCCAGACGGCGCAGCTGATCCTCGAGCAGCGGCAGCTCGGGAGAATCCGGTGAGGCCTCTCGCACCACCTCCAGGCAAGCGCCGGCTTGGTCCGCTTCGCCTCGGGAAAGATACGCCCGGCAAAGCGCCAGATGAAGATCGCCCCATAAGCCGCCGGCCCACTGCGGCTCCTGCTGCCGGCTCGGCTCCAGCAAGGCGGCCAGGTCCTGAAGCATCTCGAGGTGCTCCCCGCTCAGTTCAAGAATCCGACACCCGAGCGCTTCCAGCTCCCCGGCCGGATCTTCCGGCGTGATTTGCTCTGTCTGCACGAGCCGCGCCAGTTCGAGCAGTTCCGACTGGCCTTTCGAATCCATGCCTCGTTCAATGTAGATGTCCGCCAATCGCCGGCGAGCCGCTTCATGGCAAGGCGCCAGGGAGAGCACCCGCTGGAGAGTCTCCTGCGCGCGGCGCAACCTCTCGCGCAATCGATACAACTCGGCAAGCCGGTACAGCGCGTCGATCGCCTGCTCGGTTTCGCCTTGATCCTCCAGCAAGTCCGCCATTTGCTCCAAAAGACCAAGATTTTCGGGATCGCGATTGAGCATTCGCTTGTAGCAGGCCAGCGCCTGTTCCGGCTGCGCTTGCTGCAAGTGCCATTGGATCAGCTGTTGTTCTTGAGCCAGAGCCTCCTTCTGAAGTCCCTTGGCGCGAAGCAGATCCGCCAACCGCTGACGGATCTTCGTCGGCTCGGGATGCCCCGGAATTGACGCCTCGTACGCTTCCAGGGCCCGGTCCACCTGATCTCCCTCGGCGTAAGCCTCCGCCGCCGCCAAGCGGCTCTGAAGCGCTTGCTCCACCTGCCCGCGCGTCTCTTGCAACCCAGCCAATTGCTCCAGCAACTCCCCTTCACCGGGGAAGAGTTCCGTCAACCGGCGGGAGTATTGCTCGGCCTTTTCCAGGTCTCCCTGGTCGTCGGCGATTTCAACGATCTGTTGCAGGACGGGCCGGGCTCGACCGGGAACATTCATCTCGCAGTAATAGTCGGCCAGTACCCGGAGACATTCCAAGTTGTCTTTTTCGTAGTTTAAAGCCGACTCGATGCATCGAACCGACTCGGCAATGCGTCCCTGAGCCTGATACAGCCGGGCCAGATGGATCTTTTCCGCCCGCGACCGGGTATGTTGGCCGGACACGTCAAGGTTATCGATCAGCCCTTGACGATACTCGATCTGTTCCGGATCCAAGTTGACCAGCGCTTCATATTGAACGATGGCCGCTTCCCGATCCTGGCGATCCACGTACGCCTCGGCAAGAAGGACTCGCTCGGGCGCCAGTTTACCGTCCAAAGGCGTGCCGCCGCAGGCATCCAACAGTCTTTCCAGCTGCGAGAGCCGAAGCGGTCCGAATAGCCTGAGCTGCTCCAACTGCGCCTCGGCCCGCTGCCAATCCTCGCGGCGGATCAAGATCTCTAATAGCCCCAGACTCAACGTGGCCGCTCGCTCGGGATTGAGCTCGCGGTAAGTTTCGATCAACACCTGCACAACGCGGTCATCATCGGGATAATCGGCCTGAAGGATTTCCGAAAGGCGGTCGATCTCAGGCAGGGCCTCCCGGCCTCGTTCGACCAACAGGGCCAAGAGATGCCGGCGGACTTCAAGCAGTTCCTCCCTCTCCTCGTCGCTTAACGCGCATCCGGCCTGCAAGGCGTGAAAGCGTTGATGCGCCTCGAGATGATTGGGATCGATTTGAATGATTCGCCGATAGCAATCGGCGGCAAAAAGCCGGTCCTGGTCCGCTTGCGCTAGCCGGGCGCCTTCGAGAAAACTCTGGATCGCCTCCCGATAATTGTCCAGATCCGCCAGCACATCGCCCAACTGGCGATGCAGCTCGGCCTGCTGCGGAGCCAATTGAAGCGCCGTGCGAAGGTTGGCCACCATCTCCACCGGCCGGTTCTGGTGTTGATATCGTGCGTGGAGCAGCTGTCGCTGCTTCAACGCTTGAGCCCACTGCTCGGCCCGAGTGTAGCTCTCCGCCAGACCGACAAGGTATTCCGTTTCGTCCGGATGCCGATCGAGGAGTGCCTGGAAGATTTCCACGGCGGCCTGAGCCTGACCCGCTTCCAGACTTTCGCGCGCCAGCCGCTCCAGCTCGGTTCGAGCCCGGCGATCCAGTCCCAGATCGAACAACCGCTCGGCAGCCTTTCGATTCAATTCATAGCGAGCCAGTCCAAGATCCAGGACTTTCAGACAAACACTCTTTTCGGCGTTGTCCAACTGCTGTTGCCGATACTCCTGCGCCAATCGCCACAAGCTGTCCGCCGCTTCTTCCAGCCGGGCCAGTTCCAACAGCGCCGTTGCCCGCTTCTGCAACACGGCGCTACGTTGAGGGTCCAAATCCAGAATAAAATCCGCCCAGCGCAACACGGCTTCAGCGTCCTGCCGCCGCTCAGCCAACAGCAACAGCACCTCGGCCTTCTCGCCCGCCCGCTCGGCGTCCTCTTGCTCGCAATAGCGCTCGGCCAGCTGCTGAAGACTCTCCTGGTCTTCCGGCAAATACTTCAGCACTTCCTCAAGGGCCGCCTCCGCCTTCGTCCAATCGTTTTCCTCGAGCGCCATCTGGGCCAGCCGCCGCTGTTGATCCACCGCCTCGGCCATCGATCCCCGCTTGGCGTTGACATCCGCCAGCCGCTGGCGCGCGTTTCGCGAACGCGGAGCCAACTCAAGCGCTTGACTATAAGCCTGCTGCGCTTCGTCCATCCGGCCGCGCGCGGCCGCGAGGTCTCCCAGTTCCTGCCACAGCGCCGCCGCCTTGGACATATCGTCCTGAGCCTGATAAAGCTCGATCAATTTCCGGCGACAGGGTTCATTGTCCTTATCCGAGCGAGCCACTTTCGCCAAAAGTCGGACAACCGCCTCGGAATCCCCAGCTTGTTCGTACAGCTCCGCGCAAGCCTGCCGTTCGCCATTCAGCTGTTGAGCGATCCGCAGCACGATCGGCTCGGGCAGTTTCTCCCGCTTCGCTTTTCGCTCTTGATCTTCCAGCACCTGAATCGCCGATTCGTACAATTCAACCCGTTGCGGAAACCGCTCCCGCACGCGATCCAGCAGGCTCAGAGCAAGATCGTACTGGCCGGCCTTTTGATGCTTCGGCAAAATGATTTCAAGCTGCTCCAAGAGAAGCTCAAAGCGTCCTTCCGTTTGAAGGGCTTCGATATACCGCTCGCGAACGGCTTGATCGTCCGGGTCCAACTCCAGACAGCGCTCCAGGCGGACAATCGCGTCTTCCTCGATCTCGGCCAAGTGGAGAAGCAACGCCTTGCTTTGGTCCGAATCGCCTTGTTTCTCGGCGACCTCCAGCAACGCCAGGGCCGCGTCGTGGCTTGCCGAGTCCAGCTCCATCGCGCGCTGAAGATTCGAGCGCGCTTCTTCCCAACGCTTCTCGGAGGCAAACGCGCGACCGAGCTGCAAGTATTCTTCCACCGCTTCGCTTCGCTGACCCTGTGATTCGAGAACTTCGGCTAACCGAACGCGGACTTCCAGCAGCGCGGGGCGAATTTCCAGAATCCGCCGATAGACCGCCGCCGCCTGCTCCTTGTCTCCCTGTTCGGTAAAAATCTCCCCCAAGCTGATCCAATGCGCAACGGCCTCTTCCTCCTGACCGATGGCAAGGTGAAACTCCGCCATTTGCCGGTGAACCGAGTCGTTCTCCGGTTGGTAAACGAGCAAATCGTGAGCCGTTTCCCCCACCCGATCCACCAGCGCGCCGGACGTCACCACCGCTTTCTTGCCCGCTTGCTGCCAATTCCCCAGATAGCGTTTCCACAGCGCGCGCAGCAGCCGGGCCGCCGCTTTCTCTTCTCCGACTTGTTGATAGAGATCCACCAGGCGGCGTTCAATCGCCGTCTCGCCCGGCGCCACGTCCAGCAACTCCCGGCACAGTTCAATCGCCAGTTGAGGTTGATCTTCTGCAACGCGCTCTAAAGTTTCCAAATAGGCGCACTGCGCCGCCGGATAATCCAACGTCGCCTTGTAGAAATGACCCAGCTGCCGCAAGTGATTCAAATCATCGCTCAGTTCATACCGTCGCCGATAGACTTCCTCGAGCAAGACTTGTTGTTCAGGGTCAGAGGGTGGCAATTGTCCTGCGTATTGTTGGGCGATTCGTTCAAACTGCTCCAGCGCCGTCTTGGGTTGCCCCGCTTCGAGCAGGTGCTTTGCCAGGGCAAACCGGTGGGCCGCCTTCTCCGGCTGGATGGTCACAACCTTTTCGTAGCCTTTTCGCACCTCATCGAGCTGCCCGGCCTCTTGATGCAGCGCAACCAGTTGCCGATACGTTTCGACCGCGGAGGTCTCGTCTCCTTTTGCCAGGTACAGCTCGGCCAGCATCTCGCCGATGTCCGATCGATCCGGTTTTAAATCCCAAGCCTGAGCGAGGAAACCGATTTGTTTTCCGATCAGTCCCCGGTCCGACGCTCGTTCGGCAAGCCGAAGCAGAAGACTGCATTGCTGCTCGGCATCCGAAAGGGATTGATAGATTTTCAACTGCGCCAATAGCACCTCGGGGCGTTCCGGCTGAAGCTGTTCCGCTTCCTGGTAGCAGGCGAGCGCTTCCTCGGCTTTCTGCGCGTCCTGTTGACGCCGCCCCCACTCCAGCAACAGCGAGACCGCTTTTTGAACCGATCCCGTTTCCCGAAAAAATTCCACTTGGGCCCGAAACACGGCAGGCTCGTTCTCCAGCCGCTCGCGGAGCGTTTCCAGGTGCCTCCCCGCCTTGCCCAGCAGGCCCTGCTCCTGATACAACCCGACCAAACTCAGCGCTCGGTCCAAACGAGCCCGGAGCTGATCCGGCTCGCGTTCGACTTGGGCAAACCATTGCTCCAGGGCTTGAAGATTGCGAGGCTGGGCGGCAAGAACCTGTTCCAATACCTCGAGGGACTCTTCGCCCTGGCCGGAAGCCTGGAGAATGGCCGCCGCTTTCAGTTGCTGGATCGTGGCATTGGCCGTATCGCCGGCCCGTTCCATCAATTCCGCCAGCCAGAGTCGCAAGGGAGTATCTTCCGGAGCGAGTTCCAACGCCCGGCGCAGGCATTGGCGGGCCGGCTGCAATCGATCCGAATCGGCGAACAACGTCGCCGCCCGCCGAAAAGCCTCCAGCGCCTGGTCTTCGCGCCTTCGCTCATCAGCCAATCGGGCCAGCGTAAACCAGTCCTCGGCGTTGTCCGCACAACGCTCGACAAGGCTTTGGAAGGAAACCAGTGCCTTCTCGGATGCGCCCCAATCAAGCTCCAATTGCGCTTGGGCGCGCAGCAGATCAAGCCGGCCCGGAATTCGCTCCTGGGCCTTCTGAAGCACTTTCAGAGCCGGCTCCATTTGACCCTGTTGCCGCCTTTCTCGGGACAATCGCAGGTAAGTCTCCGCAGCCTCATCCTGCCGGCCGCTGGCCAGATAGGCCTCGGCCAGATCGAGCCAAAGCTGCTCGTTGCCCGTTTCGATCAGCAAGGCGGCCTTCAGCGCTTCGATGCCTTCTTCGTACCGGCCTTCCGCCACGTGCACCCGGGCTTGGGCCACCCGGCTTTGCACGGAACCCGGCTGCCCTACATAGTCTTCGACCGCTTGCTCGGCTCGTTCCAACGAGGCCAGCGCCGTCTTCGCCCGGGGATTCTCCGGGTCCAACTGCAGCATTTCCTCACAGCACCGGCGCATGTCCTCCTCGCGCCGCTCTTGCTCGAGCATGTCTAATAGCAATTGATATTCCTGGACGGCCTTGTCTTTTTGCGAGGTCTTGCTGTAGAAATCAATCAGACGCCGGCGAAGAGATTCGCTTTGGGGCGCTAATTCGATGGCGCGGCGCAGACCGCGCTCCGCTTCATCGGGATTGTCTTTGGCCGCCCAAACGTCGGCCAACCGGCTTAAGTAGCCGGCCGCGCCCGCCTCGTCCCCTTTTTCCAACAACACTTCGGCGATCATTTCATGCGCTTGAATGGATTCCGGCCACTGCTTCAGAACGTTCTCATAAACGCGCAATGCCCGGCCCAGCATCTCTTTTTCGCGATAGACCGCCGCAATCTGAAAGTACTGCTCCAACGCATCCTGCGGCCGCTCGGCGTGCTTGTACAACAACGCCAAGCGGTTGCGCGCCTCGGTCTGCTTGGGTTCCAGACTCAAAATCCGCAAGTAAACTTCAATGGCCTCCTCGGTGTCTCCCGCGGCGAGCATCGCTTCCGCCATGCGCTGCAAAACCTGGACGGCCTGCTGCTGCATCCCGCGGGCCTGATACAAATCAATCAGGACATGAAACGCCTCCCGACACTGCGGATCGACTTCGATCGCCTTGTCCAGAACCGCGCAGGCCTTGCCCACCAGCTCCTTGTGAACGTAGACCCGCGCCAGATCCACTTGCGCAGCCACCGCCTCGACCGTACGGCCCAGCCCGGTGAGAATCTGGATCTTCTCTTCCAGCGGCCGGGTTTCGTCCGAAGAAATATCCAGGATCCGGTCAAGGAATCCCAAGGCTCGATCCGGCTGTTCGCATTGCACCGCCTGCGCGGCCGCGTCATACAGGGATCGAATCGCCTGAGTCGTTTCGTGGCGCTCCAGACAAGCCGCCGAAATCGTCTCGTAAATCTCCAGATCTTCGGGACAGAGCTCGAGCAGCTGATGGGCCGTGCGCAGACACCCCTCCGGAAGATGCTGTTTGCGATACCATTCGATGAGAGAACGGAGCACCTCGGCCGCCGGGCCGCTCTCTCCGCTTTGCCGGAGCCAGCGCACTCGGCATTCCAACAACGCCGGATGCTCGGGATGGCGCTCAAGAGCCTCCGTTAACAAGCTCTCGGCTTCGTCCAGCCGATCCTCAGACAGCGACTGGCTGACGTCGAGCACGTACTGATCCGGGGATTTCGGCGGCGGGGCAGGAGGCGCAACCTCAACCGGAAGGGATTCCAACGCCGCTTCTTGGATCGCTTCGTCCGGTGCTCGTTCCACCGGTGCTTCTTCAAGAAGCTCCGGCTTCGCCGTTTCCAAGCCGGTCTCTTCCGGCTCCGCGAGTTCATATTCCTGAACAAGATCCGCTTCCGATGCTTGTTGGCCGTCTTCTGTCGTGAATTCGCCTCCCGCAGCGATATCCAACGCTTCTTCGTATTCCTCCAAATCCTCCGCTGGAGCCACGGCCTCGGCAGGAGGCTCCTTGACGGCCGCAGTGGCCTCCTTTTGCCGAATGGTAAACTTGAGACGCTTGGACCAGAATTCAACCGTTTCAACTTCGCTCTTCTCGAGCGCCAATTGATAAAGATCCAGCAACGAACCACCCCGGTGGCCGGGACAATGGATAAAACCACAACGAAACGTACGCTTGACCACGTCGACCGTTAGGCTGCGAAAAACGCTTTCCTTGTGAATCGGACAGAAGCATTTCCATTTCCCCGGCCCGCGCTGGATTTTCTCCAC
>Ga0272442_10001394_pt1 | contig 36893 bp, 34 predicted proteins | sample SSMForm2O_FD_200262 | JGI IMG/M metagenome (GOLD analysis project Ga0272442, IMG submission 200262) | Marine sediment archaeal communities from Little Sippewissett salt marsh, Falmouth, MA, United States - SSM-Form-2O | ecosystem: Environmental > Aquatic > Marine > Wetlands > Sediment ... | reverse complement strand
TTTTTCATTGCCGATCATTGAACCTTCTCCATCTGCATATTTTATCAGCTCGCGTGGCGACTTCAAGATGGGAATGGAAAAATCGAGTCCGGCTGTATGACCGGGAACGGTCAGCCGGAAAAATTCCATCCGCAGGTGATACAGATATGAAAATACATACAGGCATCGGCCTTGTTTTTATCTTTGTGCTCTGCCTTTCAATACCGGCAGCGGCAGAAGACGTTCTTATTTCAGCCCCGGACGGTGCAGGGCCCATGATCGGGATGGCAAACCCGGCGGCAGTCTGGGCAGAGGAGATGGGATACGAATATGTCATCCGCACCGACGAGGAGGGGAACCAGTACGGCGTATGCATACTCCCTGACGGATCGGAAGTGGATGCATGGCAGCTCTATCGTGAGGCGCATCCGCCGGAGGATCAACCCGGGATAGAGATCCGGAGCCCGGCCGAGATTGCGGCCGCCGGACTTGGACACGAAGGGTTCTCACTCCAGAGCGACGGGCTGAATCAGTACAGGACCGGAAACAGCCTGAGAAGCCGTCTGAACCTGTTCCTCGGGTCTGACACGGGTGCTGAACCGGTGCAGGGCCAGAGCAGGATAATGCAGGAACTCCAGATTCGAAGCAGGCTTTCGGGAGCATAATCCCGGATTAATACCCCATACTCTTTTTTTTATCTGCACTTTTCTGCTTTCATGATGGTGGAACCGGTAATTTTTTACAAAAAAGGAAAAGTGGCTCTTCCCAAGGTTCATCAACGTTCTCCCGCGATAAAGGGTAATATTGATACACGTGGGATTCCCCACAATGTATCATGCAGAAACGGCTTCTCACCCGTATCAGCCTGCTCATCATCGCAATCGCTATCCTGTTCCTCCTCTCTGCGGGATGCACGGGAACGGACAGCGAAAACGGTATCACGCCTCCCGGGGAAAGTACACTCCCCCTGACCAGGCCGGACGCCTCGCCGCCTGTCACCCGGCCCCAGGCACCCGACGGGACCATACCGGCGGTTATGAGTCCCGCGGTGACAATCAGCGAAGAGCTATATGAGGACATAGAGGAGATACAGGAGACGCTCTACGCCCTCTCTGAAGAATGGGACCTTACCGGGCTGTCCTGTTCCGGTACGGCCTGCACCGGATCGTTCGTGAGCGTAAACGGGGACGAGCTCGTGATAGAGGCGACCATATACCAGTCCGTCGAATCTGCACACGCTGCCTTCCTGGCCGAGAGAGAGGAGGGGAGTGGTTACCGGCAGATAGCTGTCGATGCGGGAGACGAGGCATATGCGTGGCAGTACCGGGCAACCGCCCGGCTCGGGTTCAGGAAGTCGAACCTTGTTGTGATCATGGATTACAAGGCGGCGGGAGGTCTCGCAATGATGGACGAGATACGATCTATAGCCTCGATCGCTGCCGGCAGCCTGTGAGAATTATGAGCCTTGTCGTCTGTTTCTCCGGAAAGAAGGGAGCGATCATAGCCGGCGATACGCGGGAGATACTCTTTGGCGGCGATGACGATGCAATCGCTGCACTGGAAAAAGAGCTCTATTCCGGAACCATCGCTACCGACGAGGAGCTGAAAGAGAGAGCAAAGATCCTCGGTGTCACGATTGTGATCAGGGATAACCGGGAGAAGATATTTCGTATCGGAGAGATCATCATCGGCGAGGTCGGCGAGAGGGAGAGCGGCCGTGTGCGGAAGAGGCGGGTATATGCAACCGCCGGCACGTATGCCATTGCAGAGACGGAAAATTCCCGGATCATCTCGGTGGAAAAGAGGGAGGGTGCAGGTTTCGTGGTGCTCGGAAACGATATCACCAAGCGAATCGCCCACCAATGCATCAGGGATTACTGGAAGGCCGGAACGTTCGAGGATGCCGCACGGGTCGTCGTCACCTCGATGGAGACTGCTGCCCACGTGACGCCAACCGTGAGCAAAAAATACAGACTGCTGCAGTCCCGCGGGAGAGGGGATCTTGCGGCACTCCTTGAAAAGGAAAAGGAATCGGGTTTGATCTCGCGGGGTTCTTCATAAAAAGGAGTCTCGACTCCTCGGGATGCCGATGGTCATGCTGGAGACCGAATTTTTATTTCTGACCGGTGCCGGCGTACCACCTGGTTTTCCCGTAAGGATTTCTGCTGAATCCGCACATTTTTCATTCGGGACGCACAGTTCACTATCATGACACGAACCGCACTCCTGATAATCGATATGCAGAACGACTTTGTCCGGGAAGGTGCTCCTCTCCGGGTATCTGAAGCGGAGAAGATAATCGGGAATGTCCGATCGGCCCTCGAGTTGTTCCGTGCCCGGAACCTGCCCGTACTCCATGTCCTCCGGATACAGCGGCCCGACGGGTCGGACGTGGAGATCTCGCGGCGGGAACTCTTCAAAAACACGCCGTTCGCAGTCGAGGGAACGGAGGGGGCACGTGTTATCAGTGAACTGGAACCGCTTCCGGGGGAGTATATCATCAGGAAGAACCGGATGAGTGCCTTTATGAATACCGATCTCGATCTCCTTCTCCGGGCACTCGATGTGGAGCGTGTGGTCGTAACCGGTATCCAGACCCCGAACTGTATACGGACGACGGTATTCGATGCATTCGCGTACAATTACCAGACATTTCTTGTCGACGATGCGGTTGCGGCCCAGAACGAGGAGATACACAGGGTGAATGTCAGGGACATGGCAAATATCGGGATTGGAATCATCGTGACCACGGAGCTTGGACAGTATATTGAGGGTTAGTGAATAAAAGGGGTGATCCTCTATGCTTATTGACAAGGTTAAGGTCCGCGATTCGAGGGCCTTTCCAAAGCGCTTTACCGCTTTTTCATGGACAGGAATAAGAACCTCCTGGTCATTCCTGTTCGGGAGGTGCAGAATGTCTATAAATCAGGTTATCCCGGTGCATCGTACTCCCACTGGATTTTCACAGGGTTCATACTTCTTTTAGCCAACCCCCGAGACAGTCTTTGTGAAGCGCGGCACCGTCACTCACAGCGAAGGCGGCGAGCCCTACTCCTATTATGGTTCTTCGGATGCGGTCCGCCGGTCGCTGTATATTGACGACGTGCTCTATACTATATCGTCAAAATCGATAATCGCAAGCGATCTTATGGACCTGAATGACCAGCTGGGCGAAGTGGAGCTTCCGGGAAGCAGGTACCAGGATCGGTATCCACCGATGATGATGGTGGAATGAGGGGAGACTTATTTTTTGAGTTTTTGATATCTCCAATTTTTTCAATAACCATTAGATTTTCTGCTACAGAATTTAATTTCTAACGCTCCTAGGGGCAGCGCTTCGCTTGACCCTGCCGCTGGGCGTAAACCCCATACGGCGATAGGGACTGTTCTGGGGTAAATCCCAATGCACACTGCCGACAAATATCATATTGCGGGGGGTTCAGGGGGGCTGCAGGCCCCCCTGTATATATTTGCTAAAAAAAAAGTCCAAAAAAATCATAATTTATGTGTTACACTTACGATTAGCAGGCATTTCGTCTAAAATGAATTATCTAAAAAAATCACCGGGTAAGGCTGCTTACAAGGTTTCCATCGGGATCATAGAGATATGCGGTGTCGCCTGCATCGTTCCACATCTCGTCGGGCCAGTAGAGCCGTGTCGATGTGATGGTCCCGGTCCGCCCGGAATAGACCGTCACGGTTGCATGGGGCCTGAGCGTAAACGTGAAGACCGACCCGTCGGGGTTCGTCCAGTCGATGAACCTGATGCTCTTCCCCTTCGAATTGGTGATCTTCCAGCCGGTCATCGAGATGGTCTTCGAATACTGGCTGGTGAGTTTGACGTATTCGGCCGTCAGATCAAGGGCACTGATGTAGACAGGGGCGACCGATGCATCGGGGGGAACCACGGTTGGAACGGGGGTCGGGATCGTGCGTTCGCTCCGGGTGGTTGGCAACCACGGAAAGATTCCCTCAGCGCTGGTACCGCTCCAGCCGGTGCTGGTCGAGGGGAATAGCCCCCCCGTCGAGATACCTGAACTGTAGCGGGCGAGATGCTGGTCGAACCAGGAGCCGGAGGTCGTCTCCGCCGATACCAGCTGGACCATGGGGACGAGTGAAAACATGAGGATAACCGCGATGTGGAGCCACTTTTTATCCATATTGGGACTCATGAAACTTAAATCGGAGAAATTTCGTTAATAAATGTGTTGATGGTCGCGGTTCAATGCTCCAATATTCAACAGTTGAAAGGAGTGGAATTTGGATTTGGGCGTTACATATTTTAAAATCCCCTCGAAAGGCCGGAATTTCGTGCATATCCAATAGCATCCCGGTATTCTGCGAGGGTGATCGGCCGTGAGATGGATCGTTCGATAGGGGATTCCGATTGAGGAGATATCTTCCAGCAAGGGCTATACTGGTCCATGATATTCACGTACGCATCCTTCGAGATATCTTCGGCGATGAACTTCATCACAACATCGCTTCCGGCCAGGTTCTCAGGGAGGATCAGGTGGCGGATGAGAAGCCCCCTTGTCGCTATACCGTCCACGATCTCGAGATCTCCGACCTGCCTCTGCATCTCGAGTATGGCGGCCTTCATATGATCCACATAAAGGGGTGCGTCGGACAGCATGAGGGCCACATCGTTATCCCCGTATTTCGCATCCGGCATATAGATATCGACGATCCCGTCGAGGAGTTCCAGTGTCTCGACCGAATCATATGTTCCGGTATTGTAGACGATGGGGACTGAAAGCCCGCCTTCTGCCGCGATAGAGACTGCTTTTACAATCTGGGGGACGAAATGCGTCGGCGAGACCAGGTTTATGTTATGGCATCTCCGGTGCTGGAGGGAGAGCATGATCCTGGCGAGATGCTCGCAGGAGATCCCGGACCCGTAATCGAGCTGGCTGATCGAGTAATTCTGGCAGAACCGGCACGACATGTTGCATCCCGTAAAAAATATTGTCCCGGAGCCGTGCGTCCCGACAAGGGGCGGCTCCTCCCCGAAATGGGGGCCGTAGCTCGAAACTTTCGGTTCGAACCCTCCCCTGCAATATCCTGTCTCACCGGCAGTCCTGTCGATTCTGCAGTTCCGGGGGCAGACACGGCAGGGGGAGAGGAACTCCATCGCTAGGGCTGCCCGCTCTTCCAGCTCTCCGGTCCCCAGCAGGTAAAGATATGACGGGTCGGCCATTGGAGAGAAGTATCTCCCTGTCTACATCAACCCATCGACGGATCGGTTATGAACAGCTTTACGGCCCGATTTCCAAAAAGAATAAAGTGAATGAGGACAATTTGAATAATACCGGCAAAACTGTCGAAAAACAATAGCATCAGGTGAAGATACCATGGTCATGTTAAACGACGAGATGAAGGAGACATTCGAAAAGGCAAAACCATATCCTTTTGCGACTGCTTCAAAGAGCGGAATCCCGAATGTTGTACCTATTAACTTTGTGATGCTTGTCGCCGACGATTGCGTCTGGCTCGCAGACAACTTCATGAAAAAGACACTTGCAAACGTGCAGGAAAACCCGAAGGGTGCGATCTACCTGTGGGACGCGAAAGGCAAGAAATGCTTCCAGATCAAGGGAGACGTGGTAGTGAAGACCTCAGGTCCGGATTTTGAGAAGATGAAGAAGATGGTGCACGACCAAAAGCCCGAGCTTCCTGCAAAGTCACTCCTCGAGATGAAGATCACCGATGTCTTCGAGTGCAACCCCGGCCCCGATGCCGGGAAAAAATTGTTATAACCTATTTTCTCTTTTTCTGCTCGACAAGGCGTGCCTGGAGCCCATAGTATGCCGAGACCCCGATTGCATGGCTCTGGTCGATGGTTGTGCTGTCGAACGAGACCAGGTCCCCGGAATAGATACCTTCCTGCGAAGAGCGGCCAAGCACCCTGCAGCAGCCCTTGAAGAGCGAGAGATCGACTTTCCCGTTCACTCTCTCCTGTGAACTCTCGATGAATGCGTTCAGGTCCCTGTAAAGCGGTTCATGCACGAGCCCCATGTAGGCGAGTTCGGACCACCTCTCATCGACTATATGCTTGAATGCGAGTTCCTGCCTGGTCAGCGTGAGCTGCTCGAGATCCCTGTGAGCCACGAGAATAACCGTCGCTGCCGGATGCTCGTAGATCTCCCGTGCCTTCAGTCCGAGGATCCGGTCCTCGATCATGTTGTTCCTGCCGATACCATGCTTTCCGGCGATGGTGTTCAACCTGCCGATAAGATCATAGCCCGGCATATCCTCTCCATTCAATGCCACGGGGATACCTTTCAGGAATTCGATCTCGATGATCTCCGGTTTTGGGGGAGCATCTTCAAGCGAGGCCGTCCATGCGTAGATCTCTTCGGGCGGGTGATATGCGGGGTCTTCGAGTCTCCCTCCCTCTATGCTGCGGCTCCAGATATTCTCGTCGATGCTCCAGGGTTTCTCTTTTGCCACCGGAACAGGGATATCGTGATCGCGGGCATACTCGATCTCCCATTCCCTGGTAAGGTTGAGTTCGCGGATGGGTGCGATGACGTCGAAACCGGCCATCCGGAAGACCACGTCGAACCTGAACTGGTCGTTTCCCTTCCCGGTGCAGCCGTGGGCGATTGCGGCCGCTCCCTCGAGTCCTGCTATCTTTGTCACTTCCTCTGCAATCAGGGGTCGTGCAAGGGACGTACCCATAGGGTACCCCTCGTATGAACCATTGGCCCTGATTGCTTCGAAGATATAGTCTGTAACAAATCGTTCCCGAACATCTATGGTGAAGTGGGCATCGGCGAGCCTGATCCCTTTTTCGGTGACGGTTTCTATCTCTTCGTCACGCTGACCAACGTTGACGGCCACCGTCACGACTCGGTCGTACCCGTACCGCTCCTTCAGGAGCGGAATGCAGATGGAGGTGTCAAGACCTCCGGAATATGCCAGGACAATGGTTCCTTTTCCCATTATTTCCTCCGTGTGAGTGTTGCTTATAAAAAGCCCGGATATAGCATAATAATTGGAGGCGAGCAGGGATAAAATAATGGGGCAGATCGGAATGCACCCCCATCTCTTTCTTTTATACCGGGAGAAATCTGATTTGACATGTTACTTCCAGTATTGACATCTGTTATGGGGCACGCCTGTTATCCGGCATGATAAGACGACGAAGGCCCGGGAATTTTAATTTAAAACGTTCATTTCCAAAACCAGGAATCGGAACATATTATTAAGATTACCTGTCTTAGACTGGTAGAAGATACCGACGAAGTTTTTGGAGATTTTTCTCATGAATAATGAAAGTACACCCGGGATAGTTGTTGACGTCCGGAACGTCACCAAGATCTTTGGGCCGAAACCGGAAAAGATTACAAAATTGCTGGAAGAGGGTGCCAGCAAGAAGGAGATTTTAGAAAAGACCGATCATGTAGTCGCCCTCAACGATGTCTCCTTTTCGGTGCAGGAAGGAGAGGTCTTCGTTCTTATGGGACTTTCGGGGTGCGGAAAATCCACCCTGTTGCGGTGCATAAACCGGCTGATCGATCCAACGTCGGGAGTCATCCTTATCGAAGGCGAGGATATCGTCTCGATGGAAGAGGAGGCGCTGCAAAAGATCAGGAGAGAGAGACTTGGAATGGTCTTCCAGAGCTTTGCACTGCTTCCCCACAGGACCGTGCTCGAGAATGTGGGTTTCGGGCTTGAGATCAGGGGCATACCTGCCGATGAAAGGGTGCGGAAGGCCCGATCGGCCCTGGAACTGGTGGGCCTTTCCGGATACGAACAGAGTATCACCCAGGAGCTCTCCGGCGGGATGAAGCAGAGGGTGGGCCTCGCCCGTGCGCTGGCCAGTGATCCGGATATCCTCCTGATGGACGAGGCATTCAGCGCACTTGATCCCATGATCAGGAGGGATATGCAGGACGAACTTCTCGATATCCAGGATCGGCTCGGCAAGGCGATAATATTCGTGACGCATGACCTTGACGAAGCTTTGAAACTCGGGGACCGTATCGCCCTGATGAAGGACGGCAGGGTCATCCAGATCGGCACGGCAGAGGATATCCTGACAAATCCCGAGAACGAGTATGTCGAGCGCTTCGTGGCGGACGTGGATATCTCGAAGGTGCTGACCGCTGCGGACGTGATGAAACACCCGGGGCCGACGGTCCACATCAATGACGGACCAATGGTTGCACTGCACCTTATGGAAGAACACGGGCACTCCTGCCTCTTCGTGGTCGGAAAGAACAGGAAACTGGAAGGCGTTGTTACCCTCGATGACGCTATTGCCGCAGTAAAGAAAAAAATTCCTCTCAAGGAGGTAATGAAGTCCGATCTTGTGGTGATAAACACCTCCACACCCGTGTCAGAGGTCATCACCCAGCTCGCCGGTGTCCCTCACCACCTCCCCGTGGTCGACGATTCGGGAAAGATTGCAGGGATAGTTCTTCCAAGTACCGTCATATCCGCTCTTGCACGAAAGGAGGGATCCACCGATGCTGCCTAAATTACCGCTCGGAGAGGCGGTAGAGTGGCTTGTCGATATGATCGAGCTGTATCTTGGATGGCTTCTTGACGGCATCAGTGCAGTGCTTGGATTCCTGGTCGACGGTTTCCAGGACCTCCTCCTGCTGGCACCCCCCCTCGTGACCATTCTGGTATTTGGAATCATTGTCTTCCTGGTCACCCGGAAAGACTGGAAGCTTGCGGTTCTCACGGTGGCCGGGCTCCTCCTCATCTGGAATCTTGAACTGTGGGAGCTCTCCATGGAGACGCTCGCGCTGGTGGTAACATCCACGATTATCGCCCTTATAATAGGCCTTCCCGTGGGTATCCTCTCCTCCATGAACGATCACTTAAACAGCGTGATGAAGCCGATCCTCGATTTCATGCAGACCATGCCGTCCTTTGTTTACCTGATTCCTGCCGTGATATTCTTCGGGCTTGGAAACGTGCCAGGGATCGTGGCCACCGTCATCTTTGCCATGCCGCCTGCAATCCGCCTTACAAACCTGGGAATACGCCAGATTCCGAAGGAATTAAACGAGGTTGCAGATTCGTTCGGGGCGACGACGATGCAGAAACTGGTCAAGGTCCAGCTCCCTGTTGCAATGCCCACAATCATGGCCGGGGTGAACCAGTGCATCATGCTTGCCCTCTCCATGACCGTGATCGCCGCGATGATCGGGGCCCTTGGTCTTGGCTACCAGGTTCTTGTGGGCATCCAGCGGGTGGATATAGGAACCGGGTTCGAGGCGGGTCTTGCGATCGTGATAATCGCCATAATCCTTGACCGTATTACCCAGAATCTAACAAGGACAGAGACATGAGCTAAATACTTTATAAAATGAGATACTAAGAGATGTCTGGTCAATCTGGCCCTTTTTCTCAATTTCTTGAGTTTTAGAAAAAAAAGGTGATTTTATGGTTGAAGTAAAATTAAAAAATATCCTTATCGTACTGGCAATCTGCATTGCCCTTACAGGGGGCCTCCTGGTCTCCGGCTGTACTGAACAGGGTGGTGAGACAGGTGAAGAAAAGCAGGTGAGTATCGGGTACGTGACATGGGATTCCGAAATTGCCAGCACCAACGTGCTCAAGCAGGTCTTTGAGCAGGCAGGGTACACCGTTGAATTGACGGCTGTTGATGTCGGGCCCCTGTACCAGGCCCTGGCCGACGGAAAGATCGATTGCACCATCTCATCCTGGCTTCCCGCCACCCATAAGGTATACCTTGACAAGTACGGCGACGATATCGTCCTCGTCGGGAAGAACCTCGAAGGAGCAAAGATAGGGCTCGTCGTCCCAAGTTACGTGACCATCGACTCAATAGCGGATTTGAATTCGGAGAAGGAGAAGTTCGACTCGAAGATAATCGGCATCGAACCCGGAGCCGGGATAATGGGTCTGACCGAGAAGGCGATCGAGGAATATGATCTCGACTTCTCGCTGATATCGAGCAGCAGTGCCGGCATGGCTGCAGAACTCCGTTCGGCCGTTGGCGACGGAGACTGGATTGTTGTGACGGGCTGGACACCGCACTGGAAGTTTGCCAGGTGGGACCTCAAGTACCTCGAGGATCCGAAGGGGGTCTATGGTGGAGAGGAATATATCGGCACACTGGCCCGCACAGGCCTGGAGACCGACAAACCGGAGGCCTACGAGATACTCACCCGGTTCTACTGGACCCCGGAAGACATGGAATCCGTGATGCTCGCTATTGAAGAGGGAAAAACACCTGAAGAGGCGGCGAAGGAATGGGTAGATGCCAACCAGGAGACAGTTGCGGGTTGGATATCATAAATACCTCTTTTTTATAAACTGGTCCCTTTGATCAGTAACAGAAATAGCGTCCGAAATCCCAGTAAAAAGTATTCTATCCTCGTGGATTTATCAATGCGGCTACTGCATAATCCACTCGAAGGCAGAAAAAAAGAGAGAACGGGAAAAACCCCGAAGAACTTACGAATGATAATGGGACAGGGGTTCGATGGTTATATTCTCCCGGTTGATGGCCTGTATGGCAAGGGCTGCCGCACGGGCGGCCTGTATGGTCGTGATATATGGAACCCCGTAGTCCACCGCCGCCCGCATGATCTGGTAATGGTCCTGGCGTGACTGCTTGTCCATCGGGGTGTTCACGATGAGGCGGATCTCGCCGCGTCTGAGGAGATCGATCACATTGGGCGATCCCTCCTGCACCTTCCGGACAAGCATTGCGTCGATGCCTGCCTCGTTGAGGAATTCCACCGTGCCCTGGGTTCCATAGAGAGAGAGGCCGATCTCCTTTAGCGTCTTTGCGATCGGAATTATCTCTTCCCTCTGTTCTCTGCTCACCGAGATGAATACATTCCCCTCGAGCGGCAGCTCGTTGTCTGCGGAGATGCAGGCCTTGTAATAGGCCCGTCCGAAGTCATAGTCGATGCCCATAACCTCCCCTGTGCTCTTCATCTCCGGGCCGAGCACCGTGTCGACTCCCGGCAGCTTGTTGAAGGGGAGGAGCACTTCCTTGACCGCCACATGGGAGATCGGACGCTCTGAAAAACCGATGTCCCGGAGTTTCTTTCCGATCATAACCTTGGCGGCTATCTTTGCGAGCGGTATACCTGTGGCCTTGGAAACGAACGGGACCGTCCTGCTCGCCCTGGGATTTGCTTCGAGGACGTAGACCACGTCGTCTTTCACTGCCAGCTGGATATTTACAAGCCCGACCACTCCGAGCCCGAGCGAGATCTTTTTCGTATAGTCCTTGACCCTCTCGAGGATTGCCCCCGGAAGCGACTGTGTCGGGATGACGCATGCAGAGTCCCCGCTGTGCACGCCAGCCTCCTCGATATGTTCCATAATCCCTCCGATGAGGACGTCTTCACCGTCACAGACAGCATCGACGTCCAGTTCCACGGCATTCTGGAGGAAGGAATCGATCAGGACCGGGTGGTGCCGGCTGACCCTGACCGCCTCCTTCATGTAACTCTCGAGCTCGATCTCGTCGTGGACGATCTCCATCGCACGCCCGCCGAGCACGTATGAAGGCCGAACAAGGACGGGATAGCCGATGGCGTCCGCTTTATCCCGGGCCTCATCGAGTGAGAAAGCGGAGGTATTGGGAGGGCTCGGTATATCGAGATCGGCAAGGAGGGCAGCAAACCTGTCACGGTCTTCCGCTATGTCCATCGAATCGGGCGAGCTCCCGAGGATCTTTGTGGCCAGGCCGAGCTCGGCTATCCGTTCATGAATGGACACCGCCAGGTTAACGGCGTTCTGACCGCCGAACTGGACCATGACGCCGAAATAATTGTCCTTTTTAAGGATGTTCACAACGTCCTCGAGCTGCATGGGCTCGAAGAAGAGACGGTCGGAGGTGTCGAAATCGGTCGAGACGGTCTCGGGATTGTTGTTGACGATGTGGACCTCCACGTCTTCTTCCCGGAGTGCCTTCACGGCATGAACCGTGCAGTAATCAAACTCAATGCCCTGTCCGATCCGTATAGGCCCTGATCCGAGGATCAACACTTTCTGCCGCCTGTCGGCCACAATCTCGCAGTTCTCTTCCCAGGTGGAATAGAAGTATGGAGTCTTCGCCGGAAATTCGGCAGCACAGGTGTCTACCATCTTATAGGTAGGGTCTCCTACGACAGACTCTATTGCACCAAGTTCTCTTCCGGAGAGCTCCACCAGTTCATCGTTTGTGAACCCGTAGGTCTTTGCCAACCGGATGAGATCATCGGTTGCCTCTCTCCCGAGTTTTGCCTCCATTTCCACAATGTTTTTGATCTTTTCAAGGAAGAAGGGGATGATATTGGTGAGCCCGAAGATCTCGTCCACTGAAAATCCTGCCCTGAAGGCATCAAAAAGGGTTGCAAACCGTTCGTCGGTCGGCCGGGAGAGGATCATCCGTATCTCGTTTGGATTCGTGTGGCTGAAGATATCCGTATCAAGTGACCTGAGCGCCTTTTTGAATGCCTCCTCGACATTCCGGCCGATGGCCATGACCTCGCCCGTGCTCTTCATTGCAGTTGTCAGGGTGCGGTCGGCATTCTTGAATTTGTCAAACGGCCAGCGGGGGACCTTGACGACCACGTAATCGATGGCCGGCTCGAATGAAGCGGGAGTGCATCCGGTCACGGAATTCGTGATCTCATCCAGGCAGAGGCCGATTGCGATCTTGGCTGCAACGCGTGCGATCGGATATCCCGTGGCCTTGGAGGCAAGCGCAGATGAGCGCGAAACGCGTGGGTTCACTTCTATGACCCTGTATTCGCCGTTTAGATATGCGAACTGGATGTTGCATCCTCCCTGGACATCGAGTGCCCGGATAATCTTGATTGCCGCACTCCGGAGCATCTGGAACTCGTCGTCCCGGAGAGAGAGGATAGGAGCGACCACAACGCTCTCGCCAGTATGGATCCCCATGGCGTCGACATTCTCCATTCCACAGACGATTATGCATGTATCGGCCGCGTCCCGCATCACCTCGAACTCGATCTCCTTCCAACCCACAACACTCTCCTCTATCAGGACCTGGTGGATCCTCGACCTTGTCAGGCCGATTTCGACTATCCTGTCGAGTTCTTCCCGTGTATGGGCGATACCTCCGCCCGATCCCCCAAGGGTATATGCAGGGCGGATGATCGCCGGCAGACCTACCGTATCCATCGCTTCGTCGAGCTGGTCCATCCGGTTCAATATCATGCTCTTTGGAACCGGCTCGTCTATTCGTTCCATGAGGGATCTGAATTTCTCCCGGTCCTCTCCCTGGTAGATGGCCTCGAGAGGAGTTCCGAGGATCTCAACACCCTCGAGAGCTCCAATCTCTGCAAGTTCCGCGGTCATGTTGAGGCCGGTCTGTCCGCCCATCCCGCTCAGGATACCGTCAGGTCTCTCCTTCTTGATGATCTCTGCGATCACATCCGCCCGTATGGGTTCTATATATATCTCGTCGGCCATCTCAGGGTCGGTCTGGATAGTTGCCGGGTTCGAGTTCACGAGGACGACCCGGACCCCCTCCTCCCGGAGGGCCCGACATGCCTGTGAGCCTGAGAAGTCGAACTCGGCTGCCTGGCCTATCTGGATGGGACCCGAACCGATGAGGAGCACTTTCTTGATGTGCGGCTTTATGGGCATTTCAGTCCAGCCTCCTGAACATCGTGTCGAAGAAGGGGATCTCGGTGTCGAGCGGCCCCCCATGCGCCTCGGGGTGGAACTGCACTGCAGTGATATCGAGGTACGGCTCCTCGAACCCTTCCAGTGTGCCGTCATTGACATTTGAATAGAGTATCCCTGTCCCCTCGGGAAGCGTATCACCGGCCACTGCAAACCCGTGGTTCTGGGTTGTGATATAGATGCTTCCGTCCTTGTACCTGACAGGCTGGTTGGTACCCCTGTGACCGAACTTCATCTTGTATGTCTCCGCGCCCAGTGCAAGGCCGCAGATCTGGTTGCCCATGCAGATACCATATATGGGGAGCGTTCCTGCCAGTTCCTTGACGGCTTGAATAGCGCTTTTTGCATGAAGGGGGTCTCCCGGGCCATTGCTGATGAAGAGGGCGTCGGGACGGCAGCTCGCTATCAGGTCAGGCGGAGAATCGTGGGGGAAGACGTACATATCGGCATTTCTTTTCCTGAGGCTGACGGCGATATTCTTCTTTATACCGAGATCGATCACGGCTATCCTCTTTCCGGTGCCGGCCACGTGGTACGGCTCCTTGCAGGATACAGCAGGTATCAGTTCTTTTTCAGAGATATCAGGCACTTTCCGGGCACATTCGACGGCATATTCGCCATTGTCGTCTCCGACGATCAGCGTGCTTTTCAATGTACCCTGGAGACGGGTCTTGATGGTGAGCATACGCGTATCCACTCCTTCGATTCCGAGCAGCCCGTTCTCCCCGAAATACTCATAGAGGGAAGGCCTTGCCTCAGGTGAGGCACATATCTCTCTTGCGACACAGCCCTGTGCCCAGACCCGGGGGTGCTGAAAATTTTTCTTATCCACGCCGTAATTCCCGATCGTAGGAAATGTAAAGAGTAGAATCTGCCCAAAATAACTGGGATCGGTCAGCGCTTCCATGTACCCTGCCATCTGGGTACTGAATACAAGTTCTCCCGAGATCTCGCCGTCGACGCCGAATCCGCATCCTGTAACAAAAGTTCCGTCTTCAAGACCCAATACCGCCTTCATGATTCCATATATCATGTGTGCGTGAACTTTTAATAGATAGCGGAAAAGTAACTGGATCACGTGAATTTACGTTTTAAAAATTCAAAGAACGAAGATCTGTTAATTGCTCCTTTCCGATAAAGGAATGCCGGGCGTCGCCAGAACAGGAACATGTCCAGGCCGGATTAAATTGCAATTATCGATTAGAATTGAGTTAAGAGAACCATTTGGCTACAAATTACAAATTAAGCCTTGATTTGCCCTTTATATCACGAATAAAAAGTTTTAATGTTGGATAAATACAAAAATATGTTACATGGTTGTTCCAACAAAGGTCTTCTTCACCAAGGGAGTGGGCATACACAAGGACCGTCTTGCTTCCTTCGAACTTGCCCTTCGAAAGGCAAAAATTGAAAAATTCAACCTGGTCTATGTTTCGAGCATATTTCCGCCCAATTGTAAAATTGTATCAGTAGAGGAAGGAACCGGTATGCTGGAGCCCGGGGATATTACCTATTGCGTGATGGCTAAAAACGATACAAAGGAACCAAACAGGCGCATCTCGGCAGCTATCGGTCTGGCTGTTCCAAAAGAGGCCAAGGAATATGGATACCTCTCCGAACACCATGCATATGGTGAGACCACGGAGAAAACCGGGGAATATGCCGAGGATCTGGCCGCCACAATGCTTGCAACCACGCTCGGTATCGAGTTCGATATCAACAAAGCCTGGCAGGAGAGGGAACAGATCTATAAAGCCAGCGGGAAAATTTTCAAGACACAGCAGATATGTCAGTCCGCGACGGGCGACAAGAAAGGGCTGTGGACAACGGTGCTCGCGGCCGCGGTATTTATTATCTGAATTTTGGATTATCTATATCTCACTCTTCTTTCCGTCGGCCTGTCTGACCATCACTCTTCCGCCATCTGAAGGATAATAGGTGACGGTCCTTCCAACCGAGCCGCCAATACACTCGGCCTTTAATGGAATATTTTTCATTTTAAGGTTCTCTTTGATTGCAGCTGTATTTCTCTCCCCGATATTCAGGTTACCCGAGAATGACTTGAACATGGATGCCCCGCCCGTGATCTTTGCAACCATCCCGGATTTCCTGCATCCTTTTTCCAACAGCCCGTTCACAAGAACATCAACTGCGGAATCAGCAAATTTTCCGGGCCTCTCCGTCCGTCCGGCAGAATCAGGAAGCATTACATGGGCCAGTCCGCCCATCCCTTTCTCTTTATCGTGAATGACAAGGCCGACACAGGATCCAAGTCCTATGGACGACATGACATCAGTTCCGAGATGAAAATCTCCGATACCGACAATAATTGTTTCGTTTGAGTTGGCAGGACTGTTTTCCATCAGGGGTTCTCCCACGTTCACGCGGTCATCAGTTTATCGAGCATTTTTAAGATGTCATTTAACATCGGCTGGTTTGGCAGGAGGAATATGTTGCTGGTGATCTTATGCTGGTCACTATTCAATTCGGTCTTGAAGAGCACAACCTCATTGATATCAGTGGAATCCTGTGCAGCCAGAATACTTTGGAATGCTGCATGAGGCATATCGATTATCAGCGAAGGCGGGGAGGGAAGCATGATGATGTCCAGCAGGCCGGCAGTCGCATCGAGAAATGCAGAGACCATGATGTTTCCGATCTCAAGCAACGCACTCTCGTCCATCTCTGTTAATTCGCGTTCCATCTCCGTCATACCGAGCATAGCATTGGTCAGGCGGATAACCGAGTTTTTTGGTATGTGCAGAAGTACATAGCCACCCCCCGAGACCTCTCCCGTAATCTGGAAGAGCACGAGCGCGGCGAGTTCATCTCCGACATGCTCATGGATCTTGGATATATCGATCAAATGAATTTCCGGGACTTCCATGCCGATATCACTCATAAGCATGGTTGAAAGCGTCGTTGCAGCATGAGCCGCACCGATGTTGCCCAGTTCTCGTAATGCATCACATTGTGTAGCATTCAACATCATACTCTTACATCTCCTTTAAAATTGAATTCACGTCAAGTACGGGTACAACCTCTCCGTCACCTGGAATCGTCACACCGCTCACTCCCCTGCACAGGCCGACAATCGTTGAAAGCGGTTTGATCACCACTTCCTGCTGGCCTTCAATCAGATCAACTGCAAGTGAACGTTTCCTGTTCTGGTTCTGGATAACGACAAGTATCTCACTTTTTTCCGATCTTCCGAACATGTCATCCAGGCGATCAAGGGGAAGGACCTCGTCGCGTATGACAATCGCCTCCTGGCGGCCTACCCTGTGGATTCTCTCCTCTGAAAGACTTGCAACCTCCACGACATTGTTAACAGGGATTGCACATCTCCGGTTGTTTATCCTTACCATCATGACATTGACGATGGCCATGGTGGGAGGCAATAAAAGTTCAAATTTTGTTCCTTTTCCTTCCTCTGAATCAACCCGGACAATTCCTTTCAGCGATTCGATGGAATTCTTTACCACGTCAAGACCTACACCCCTTCCGCTGACATCTGTAATGACTTCGGCGGTGGAGAACCCGGGGCGGAACAGGAGTTCATACGATTCTTCCTCGGAGAGTGCTGCAGCGGCTTCGGTGCTTATAACACCGGCACGAATAGCCTTTTCTTTAACTTTATCCGCATTTATACCACCTCCGTCATCCTCGATTGTGATGATAACATTGTCGCGGTCTCTCTTTGCTGAAAGTAAAAGCGTGCCTTTTGGCGTTTTTCCGGCCGCCTCCCTCTTTTCAGGGATCTCGATCCCATGATCTATGGCATTTCGGATCAGATGCAGGAGAGGGTCATTGAGACCATCCATGACACTCCTGTCGAGTTCTGTCTCTCCACCTTCGATGACGAATTCCACCTCTTTTCCTTCGCGGTGTGCGAGGTCACGGACAGTTCTTGGGAACCTGTTGAAGATATGATTGAGAGGAATCATCCGGATCTTCATCATCAGATCCTGGAGGTCTGATACGGATCTCTCCACCATGTTCAGTGTCTCATCAAGTTCCTTTATCCTGTGTTTTTCGGCGACCTGTGTGATTCGGCCACGATTTATAACCAGATCCTCGATCAGGTTCATCATCTTGTCGAGGCGGGCTATATCAACCCGGATGTTTTTAATCTCCTTGCTTCGATCGGTTTTTTCCGGTTTTATACCAGGGACAATCTTTTCCGGTTTATCATCGGGGACTATTTTTTCGGGAGGAGCAGGGGGTGCCGCCTGAACAGCCTCCACCTCTTTAATCTCTACCTGGTCCACGTCCGTTGCAGAGGTTATTATTTCGAGGGCTTCGCGGCCTGCATCAGAGATGATCTCCAGGTCCATGAGTCCGGTGAATTCTCCGTCCTCGATGATGCTTCGTTCCGGGACCAGGGATTCGATGTGGCTGATCTCTTCCAGGTTCGAGAGTATAATCATTCCCCTGAGGTTCTTGTTATCACAGTCTTCCGACAGCTTGATTCTGATACGGTATCGATGAGTCAACTCGTTTCCGGCCGTCTCGTACTCTCCCTCTCCAGGTTCCCCTGACTCCGTTTTCCCAACAGCAGGCATTGAAATCTCATCGGAAGGATATTCCTCCGCTGGAATCCAGGTCTTGAGCATCCGGACTTTCTCACCTATGTCGGGTGGTATGCCCTCGCCGCCTGCCTCTATATCATCGATCATCGCCTCGATATCGTCAACTGCCGCGAGCAGATCGTCTACCAGTTCCGGCCCCACATCCAGGCTCCCATTCCTGATCTCCTGGAATACATCCTCCATGGCATGGCAGATCTTCTCCATTCCTTCGAATCCCATCGAGGCCGACATCCCTTTAAGGGAATGGGCCGACCGGAAGATCTCTCCAATTGCACCTTCGTCGGTGCCGGTCTCCAGAATCAGGAGATTTTTCACTATGTTTTCGTGATTTTCCCGGGATTCAGCGATATACAATGATCGATATGCATCAAGTTCCGACATAAGCTACCCCTTCATCTCGGTAATAATCCTCGAGATTTCATCACCCATGCGGTCAAGCGGCAGGACCTGGTCAACGCAGTTCCTGGCAAGGGCCGACCGGGCCATCCCATATACGAGGCAGTCCTCTTCCCTGCAGATCATGGTCTTTCCTCCCTGTTGCTTCACAGCAGCCATGCCCTCTCCCCCGTCATTTCCCATGCCTGACAGGATCACCGAGAGACAGCATGGGCAAAAAACCGTGGTTGCGGACTGGAATGTCTTATCAACCGCCGGCCGGACATTATGAACGGGTGCAGAACGTGAATGCACGATTCTGCCTCCTTTCTTTCCACTATCTGCAATATATGCGGTGATTATCGAATGGAAACCGGACTTGGAGATGTAGACATGCCCAGCGGAAAGTGTCTCACCATTCTCGCTCTCCTTGACCGGCATGGAAGAGATCCTGTTGAGCCGGGTTGCCAGCGATGCAGTGAACCCTCCTGTGGGCATATGCTGGGTTATGACCACTGCAGCATCAAGCGGAGTCGAGATCGAGGAGAGGAGCACGTCAAGCATCGGTGGTCCCCCCGCAGATGAACCAATCAGCACCGCCTTTTCCGCAGGTGCAGTCGACCTGGGCAGACTGCGTTTTATGTAATTGATCTTCACCAAATTGTGGATCTTGTCCTTAAGTATCCTGTCAAGGCCTCTTACCCCTCGGACGTCTTTTGGTTTGAGAAGGAAATCATCGGCACCCAGTTCCATTGCAACCTGGGTCATCTTTCCGCCGCTCATTGTGAGAGAAGAAAGCATCAGTGTTTTTGGGAAATTAGGTATTTCGGTTTTCTTTTTCAATACCGCAAGGCCGTCCATCTTTGGCATCTCGATATCGAGCGTCATCACATCCGGTGAGGATTCCTTGATCTTTTTCAGGGCGTCGATACCGTCATTTGCAGTCCCCACAACGTCGAATTCGGGATCATTCTCAAGCATATCCTTCAGGATTGTCCGCATGAAGAGCGAATCATCAACGATGAGGACACGGATCATTTCAGGAACCAAGAACGTTTTTTATCTCTTCCAGTACTTTGGGAGCCTGGAATGGCTTGACAATATATCCCTTTGCCCCGGTCTTTATGGCCAGTTTCACCATCTGCTCCTGTCCGACTGCTGTGCACATTACTACCTTTGCATTCGGATCAAAGCTCTTTATCCCTTTCAGTGCCTCAATCCCGTTGACTTTCGGCATCACGACATCCATTGTTACAAGGTCAGGTTTCAATTCTTTATATTTGGTGATAGCCTCGTCTCCATCGCCAGCCTCCCCAACGATATCATGTCCACCGGAAAAGAGTATGTTCTTCAGGAGGGTCCGCATGAAGAGGGTATCGTCAACAATTAAAATTTTCCCCATTATGCACCAGATAAATAGTTGGCAATAAAAACATATCTATTTAATGGAGCAAGAAACACCGCTCATTGTGAGGGCGGTTTGACGGCATCTGTAATGAACCGTACTCCCTTGGGGGTCAGCGAGACTTCTTTTCGGACAAAAACCACTTCTATGAGCCCCAATTTCAGTAGATTATCATATATCTTATCGAGTTCCTTGTGTGAGATGGAGAGCATATTCTCGATCGCGTGCGAGTCCATTCCCGAATAGATGAGCATGCCTACCTGTGCCGAGACTGGATCGAGTTCATTTCCGGTCATATCCAATTCTTTCGTGGCGTCGGTAAGGAAATTCATAAGGATCTGGAGGGTGGAGATCGGGCAGAGAACGTAGCTTGTGACTACTTCGCCTCCCTCGAGGTGTTCGATCTTCACCACATCCGCCTGTTTATTCTTGACTTCCTTCTTGGTCAGCTCTATCCCCGTAACCTCGTTTAGCGGGACCGAGACCTGTTTGTTCTGGCTTACAAACCAGATACTCGTCTTTAAGACCGCAATCGCCCCTTTCTCCCACGTGGCATTTGTAACCATTACACCCCCACGGACAGCCGGGGACATGAAGTATGCCATCAGTCTGTAGGCGCTGCAGGACATGATGATAAACTTTTTTAAGGCCTGGAGTACCTTGTCGACGCTCGCAACCCTCAGTACAGCGGGTGGTTCGCCTTTCAGTGTTATTATCAGGACGTTCTTCTTCTGTTCCAGGTCGACAACTGATTTGAAGGGGATATTTTTCGAAAAGGGTTCGGCAATGCTCATGCCCTCTTTCTGGATGTCAATCTTCGATACGACCCATTTCCCATCCTTCTCAATTTTTACCGGAACTACAGTCATCCTTTCAAAATCTCCTGCTGGTGTAATCAGTTGGTCATTCCTTGCGTCTTGAGATCTTCAGGAGCCCTTCAAGCTCCTTTTCAAGATCGCTTGCAGGTACTTTCACGTCCTTTAAATCACGTAATAAACTGAGGTTTTCCTGTCTCTTGACCGTTTTTGCATCAGATTTGAGTGATGCCATCAGGTCGTCGTCCTGCCTGGTGCCGGTCCCGAACGAGATCATCTCATCTTCGTCCGTCATTGCGGGCATTTCCATCTTTTTGGGCTCTGCACCAGCAGAAGAAGATGTTTTTGAAGGTCCGGTACCTGCCAGGGATGCTGCGGGAGCCTCGGCTCTTTCGACGTTCGATCCTTCCTCTTCTGCCTCTTCATCCATTTCGACTGAATCCAGATCGATATCGCCAAAGTCACCGATGTCTTCATCAAGCGAGATAGCCTCTTCACCCTCTCCGGAATCTTTCAGTATATCCTGGTGGGCTTTTAAAATATCCTCCACCTCTTCGTCTTCCTCTTCATCGATGGCGATCGGAGTCTCATCCTCGTCAAGATTGATATCCATCTTGGAAAAGTCCTCAGATTCGCCAGAAGACGATTCGCCCTCTATACTGAATGATTCCAAATCAAGCTCTTCATCGTCAAGGAGCGGGATATCAAGATCGCTTTCGATATCCTCCATCTGATCTATCTTTATCGAATCCTGGGCAAGATCGCTGAATGGGTCATCAACACCCTTCTTCTTCTGCACAGGGGCGATATCAGGTACTATGTCATCAAGGGAGACTTCTGTTTCGCCTGCAACAGATCTATCGAGCATTTCGTCGATTTTTTTCTGTTTGGCGATTTTATCCTTCGAGTTTCCTCTAGCCGACCGGAGATCACGCCCTATTACCGAGAATGCTCCTGCAAGGGTCGAAAAAAACTCTGAAATCCCCTTTTTCGATTTTTTTCCCGCAGGTTCTGCACCGGATTTTTTCGCTTCCTTCGCTGCTTTCTTCTCTTCTTTTCCGGGCTTTGCCTTCTTCTCTCTCGCTCCCTTCTTCTTTCGTTTCGGGAGTTTTACCGCCCCGGTCAAAAAGAGCAGCAGTATGCCAAGGACGATTACTCCTGCCAGGAGGTAGAAGACCGGGATATCCACGAGCATCATGAATGATCCGGCGACGATAATGACAAGAAATAATACAAGTCTCCTGGTTGAATCTTTCATATCAAACTCCTGTGAAAGTAGGGATATTGAAGAACATACCAACCATTATGGGTGCAAATATATAAATAATCCCCGTTACGGCCAACAATGTACTTGCAAAGAAATAATACATGTACCGATCGCCACCCATCACGATCTTACCTGCGATGATGTTTGAGACTGTGATGATAGAAAGCATGAGGATGACATATAATCCCATTTCAGCCTCAGGGAAATTGACGAAGAGTTCCACCCCTCCACCGATACCACCTGCGACTGATTCCGGGTTGCTTAATGCCGAACCCGTATCGAGAGACGTCACCACCGATGCGATCGCCTTGGACATGGTGACCATGATGTGGTAGAGAAAGAGGAAGATCCCGACCATCATCGCATGCATAGGAATAAGAAGGATCACAAAACCCATCGCGACGGTGTTCCGCTTCTCCCTGAGCAATACCTGCTCGAGCATCGACGATCCCACGATCTGGCCGATTATATCCGGTTTACCGCCCAGTTCCACCGAATCGCGAAAGATGTTTAAGTACTTGTAGATGAGATTGCTTCCGGTCTCCCCGATGAACCTCTCCCAGGTATTTTTCTCGTCCAGGCCAAGGTTGAGCTTGGAATAGACGCCGTTGATGAATGGCTCAAGACTGACGAGCGACTTTCGGTCGATCTCTGAAAGGGCTGTGTTAGTCGTGATTCCTTTCCCCCCCATCACTGCACCGAGACTCCTGATGAACGTGGTGAATTCCGCGTCGCGAAGTATGATGTTCCGGTCGTCGAGATAGCCGATTATCCCGAGCGGAAGCAGCATGAGACCGATGAACAGCATGACCAGTCCCGGGTTCTGGCTGATCACTCCAAGGATTACAGCTGCTACCACGCTGATGACGATTATCCGCTTCTCAAGGCGGTGGATCATGGTCTGCTCCTTTGAACCGCGTTCCAGTGAATGTGTTTTATCATCCGACGGCACCGAGCGGTACATGGTGATGATTCCGAACAGCGAGATGAATATCACGATGAAATATGAAGCAGAGAGCGTCTGCTGGATGTCATCGGGGGCAAAGATTGCCACCGATACCATGATGATGATCCCGACAAGCGCACCTGAGAAGAGCAAGGCAATATATGCATCGCCCCATTTCTTGAGCATCTCAATACCCTGCTCGTAGGTGTTTTGAAAGACGCTTCGTATAGTTCCAAGTTCGCGGACGAGGAAATCCTCGTCAGGCACTCCCGACTCGATTGAGTTTGCATACCTGTTCAACATGCTGCGAAGCATGCTACTGGGTACCTTTTCTGCGATGGTGGTGAGGGCTTCGACATAGCTGAAATTCCACCGTTTCACGAAGAATTCGACTTTTTCGATATATCTTGTCGCTACATACTCCTTCCTGGCGGATGTATATGCAAAGATCTCAGGACGGGTGGCCTGGGCCGTTGTAATGGAGGCCATGTAGGTGATCATGAAGAGGAGGTCCGGCCCCATCCGCTTGTTCTCAAGAACTGTGTCCAGCCTTTTCTTTATCGATTTCCCAAGATCCGCAAACGGCAGCTTGCCTGCGTTCTTATCTTTTATGGCCCGGCCGAATCCTTCAAAGTGCATCCAAATCGATCTTTAAGAGACCCTGTTTCTTTATCTTCGTTGTCATATGGAAGAGGTCATAGAAACCTGTATAGCCTGCCTTGTGAAGTCTCTCCAGGATTCTCGCCCTTTTCTCGAGTTCAAGGTATATTGAAGCCTTCTTGTATTCAGGGATTCCGAGCATGGTGGCGATCTTATTCTCAAGCAGGTAGCTTGAACCCTTGCCAGGGAACTCGAAGAGATCGGTGGCAGGGTTCCAGTGGAACATCTCGACAAACGAGAAACCCTGGGTCTCGGGGTTGAAACCGACAAGCTCGCTGATCGAGAGCATCCGGCGGACAGTCTCGCCTGTTGGACGTTTAACCGCGCTCTGGATCACGACGATATTTAAGTTATCCACATAGGTCTTTGGGATGTTGATTGGATCCCCGACGAGACGCTGGATGAGTTTTTCCACCGATGAGGCGTGGAACGTCGAGAGTACCGGGTGGCCTGTCTGCATGGCACCGAAAGCGACGGATCCTTCCACACCACGGATCTCCCCGACCAGGATCTGGTTCGGCCTCTGTCGCAAGGCCGCCTTGAGGAGGTCGAACATCGTGACGTCTGATCCTTCTCCTTCTCCTTTTCCCTTTCCTTTTGATACCTCTCTGGTCCAGTTCTTATGGGGGACCTGGAGCTCGGGCGTATCCTCTATGGTCACGATCTTATTTTCCGGCGGGATGAAGGTGGTGAAGGCGTTTAAGCTTGTGGTCTTTCCGCTGGCAGTCTCCCCGCTCATGAAGAGCGACATGCCGTTTTCGATGCATATCCAGATATAGGCCGCCATAAGATAGTCGCAGGTCTTGAACTCGATGAGCTTGAGGATACTGAGAGGGTCGTCCATCGCCTTCCTGATGGTGAAATTGCTCCCTTTCCTGCTGATGTCGGTGCTGTACACGATGTTGATACGTGAACCGTCGGGGAGCGTCGCATCGACGATCGGATTTCTGTAGGTTATGGGTCTCTTTGTCCTTTCTGCCAGTTTTATCACGAATTTATCGAGTTCATCTGTATTGTCCCATCCAATCACGGATTTTAAGCCCTTGAAGATCTTGTGCTCGATGAATATCGGGCCCACTCCGTCCACAGAGATATCCTCAATATACTTGTCGTTGATGAACGGCTTTAAGATCCCGACGTCTATCTTATCCCTGACCATCATGTATTCCAGGGCCCTGAACTCCTGTGGGTTGACAATCAGCCTGCCGTCGGGGGTCTGCCTGATGGTGGAGAGAATAGCATCCTTCTTGGGATTTTTCTTGGCGGTGAGATCCTTGTTTAAGAAATCCTTGATCTTGGCACCGAATCCGGTATTACCGTCACCCCCTGAAAGAAGCGCAACGTCTTCACCGGGTTTCTGGATATAGCAGGCCTCGCCGATCAGCCTTTTTAAAACGATCGTCCTCTCTTCGTCGGTGACCGGATCCTCTTCCAGAGCATCCAGAAGGTCGATCAGCTTCAGTTCAAGGGCCGGTGTCAGGTCCTTTACGCTGTGCATGAAGGAGGGGTCGACGGGGATGTAATAGTTTCGGACATCGTCCTGGTCGTGGAATATGTGTACGAAGACCGTGTCATCGGCAGGATAGATGAGGTTTGGCTCATCCATCGATTTTAAGTCGCGTTTCAGCTCCGAGAAGAAGAGTGGGATCCCGTACTCGTCGACAGGGAAGATATGGAGATATTCGAGGAGATGGGGGCTTTTTTTTACGTATTCTTTTGCATTTACGGGGAGCATCCGGTAAAGGGCGCAGCTCTCGATGTTGTTTATGCAGTCGTTGTCTTCGGTGTTCGCAGCCTGCCTGAACGGGAGATTGAGTGTTGCGGTAAGTGCACTCATTTCAGACCTTTGCCATCGATATCGGTATGATCTTCATCCCGTACCCGGGATGTACCTCGAAGCTGACCAGGTTTCCTGTCGTTTTTCGTGCTCCCCTGACCTTGACGACTTCAAGGACCATCACGTACTTGTCGCCGATAAGCGACTTCTTCATGAAGAGGTGGGCGTCGCAAATAGATCTGATCCGGACAAGAGTGTCCTCTTCGAATGCATAGGTGTGAAGCGTGATGAGGATGGTCTTTCCCTTGTCAACAAGGTTCTTGCAGTTTGTCAGGAAGGTGAGAATCGCCCCCTGTTGGGTATATTCTGTAAACATTGTCAGGGAATCGATAATGATGACCTGCGCCTGGCTGGACCGGATATGTTCGATGATCCTCTGGAGGATCCCCTCCATCTCCTCCTTGCTCCACTTGAATCCGACCATGTGCAGGTGGAAGAGGCGGACGTATCCCCATGCAAAATAGTCGGATACATCCAGGCTCATGGAATCCATCTGGGAGAGGAAAGTCTTCGCAGTCAGCTCGGTAGAGTAGAGATCCACACAGAGACCCTGTTTCATCGCACCCCATATGATCTGCTGGGTAAGGACGCTCTTACCTGTATCGTTCTCTCCCTCGATCAGGGTAAGTGAGCCAAGCGGTATGCCGTCAGCTATCTTCTTGTCTATCTCGTTGTTCCCTGTCGAGAGGATGTTGCTGTCCTCCCCGCCCAGGAGTCCGGCAAGCCCCCCGTTTCTCGACGCCATATCTAAACAATTAAGTATTCTCGTTATGCGTATTTATAAAATTGCTTGATGGAAATAAAAATGTCCTGCAGGGATATCATTCTGTGATGGTGAGTTTATGGTAGGTTCTCTGGTTTACGTCAGGGAGCTTCGCCATATGCCGAGATACCATTTGGGGTGACGATCTTGACTTCATACGGCGATCCGATAGTGTGTGAAATAGCAATACTTTTCCCTGGATTCATATATGATTTATTGGCCGTCCAGTCCGTGTTGTATCGATAAAGAACCCATCCTCCGCCATTATCTATATACAAATCCAAATTTGTAAAATCACGGACTGGTTCATTACCTGAATTATAAACAATGACTTCTTGCGTAGATGCATTTGTTATATCCAGGGACGTCCCGAGCATCTTTACCTGGAGTTCCGTCATGTCCTTCTGTGCGTCGACCACGGTCTCGCTGGCGACCAGGACGCCACTCACAAGAACATATGCTGTGACAATCAGGAGAATGATCCCGAGGGCGGTGGCGACAATCGATGCGAATCCCATTTCAAAACACCCTCATTAGTCTGCGTTGAATTCAATAGAGCGTCTTGCCCCATTTGAAAGGACGATTGCGAAATATACAGGGTCTCCCGCTGAAACCGGACGATAGTCACTGGGAATATCGTTTATGGGAATGGTAATGGTGAGAGTCTCTCCCTGGTCCCAAAAATTGTTTGTTAACTCCACGGGTTCATAATAGCGATCAACACCATCATACAATGAAAATCTATAAAAACTACCGGGTTGTCCGATGAAAATATCAGATTCGTCGAGCTCAAGTGTTCCAATCCGGTATGTCCCCACATTTTTCAGCCAGATAATTGCATTCTCTCCTGATACTGGATAATAATAATTCACGATCTTTATATCAGTCCGCATCTGAACATCTGCTTCGTGCGAGACCGACCCGAAGGTATCCGCGGTCCGGTAGATGGCAGGGAATATGGCGCTGATAAGTACTCCTGCTGCAATAACTGCACTGATCAAAAAGAGGGCGGTTACTATCGACTCGCTCGACATCTGATTATGACCTGTCCGGGGAGCGGATATACTCGCGTTCCATCTCTTCTTCTTCTTCGGCCCGTGAAGAGGTGAGGAGTTTCCGGCTCTCCCTGTCCTGCCTCTTCTCCATCAGCACCTCGATCATGTCCCGGTCGAGTGTTGAGTCCGAGGGATCGAGGATATGGTTAAGCTCGTAGAGCTCGGAGACGAACTCGTTGGCATGGATCTCGTGCATCTCCCCGATATTTTCCGGCATGAGCCTGGCCATGTCCTTTACCAGCTTGCACGAGGAATCCGATATATAACCCATGGCATGGTATGCATCGAGCATCAGGTCAACCCTGTCATGCCCGAACTTGTTCACGTTCTTCGATGTCCATTCAAAGAGCCGGAACACCTTCTGCAGCCGGACCTTGTCTGACGAGATCTCTCTAATTGCCTCCTTCTCCGGCATTGCTGCGAGCTGGGCCTTGAAAGCCGAGAGGAGATCCATCTCTTTTACAACGTCTTCCTTCGCCGGCGGTACGGCCGTCCCGGCTGCCGGCTGGGTCGCCTCGGGGGTGGAAGCCTGTGTCTCTTTCTCCTTCGCCGCCTCTGCCTTGGAAGCCTCAGAACTTGTTTTCAGGGCACTTGCTGCTGATTCGACGGCAGACGACGTGTCCCGGAGCATGCTGGCCATCTTCTCGGATGATTGATTGTCAATGTGGCCGCCGCCTCCCTGCCCCATTACGATGGGGTTTTCCATGTCGTTCATTCGTTCCCGGATGTCGATCAGGAGCTTCTTGATCGAGGTCTTGATGAGTTCCACCTCGTCCTGCAGCTTGAGTAGCTTCACCTCGGGGTCGTCGGCAGAGGCTGTGGAGATGATGTGATCCACCTGTGCCTGATTTACTGCCATAGTACTCTTACTTCTCTATTCGTGGTTATTATAGTTTATGTGGGGGAAGGGGGATTCCGTCTGTGGAGCGTTTTTGTTATTGATAACCTTCTCTGAAATATTAACTCGAATATAACTGCCATCTGCTTTCTTTTGTATTCCAGTTTAGCGCATCTTCAATCATTTGGCTTTGGTGACATAAAGACAGGAGGGGTCTTGCAGCCTACCTCCAGACCCCCCGCAAGAGGATATTCGTTGGGCAGGGTTGACTGCAATCATGTTAGAATCAGGCCCATCTCCCCCCGATACGGTCTCTATCGCCATTTGGGGTTCACCGCAACGGCAGGGGGAAGCGAAGCGCAGCCTCTGGGGAGTGTCTTTCGTTCTGACAGGATGGGATTGCACCCCTTCTCCGAAGGCCGGACTTCGTCCTTCTCCTTGAACCACCCCCGCAATGCGATATCTGGTGGGCCGGGTTGATCGTGCATCGCAATTTCTAATGTTCCTTAGCCGTTTTGGTAATGCCCGATGATATTACAAAATCTGGAAGGAGAGGGGGTTTGTATTCCAACTATATCCTCTGTAAGAATAAAACATATTCGTAGGATTACCAATGAATTTCTAATGTCACCCTATCCGGTCAGAGTAATAATGAAAAAAAACAATAGGAAAAACTGCGGATTTTGCCGAATAACAGGAAAAAAGGGTTAGATTTAGTTTTAATAGAGCAGTGTCACGTTGGTGATTGACGGCGGGACAGTCCTCTGGACACCGAGGGATGCACCAATCTCTGGTTTAATCTCAAGGTTGAACATTGTCCTTGGCGACAGGGCTATACTTCCTGAATCGACATATATTGTCATCGATTCTTCGGCTTGCAGAATATTATCAGTTTCTGTTGTTGGATGGCGCTCACCAATGGACCAATTGCCAGATCCTGGTTGAGATCCAGTTGTTGTGTTAAAGGTAAGCGATTGCACCTCATTTTCCGTACTCAAGGTAAATGCGGCTTGCTCCATATCAACGGGTAATCCGCCTGCAGCCAATCCGACGTCAAAACGTATTCGCTCGACTTCGGTCAAGCCCGTATTCGCAATCCCATACACTTCACCCTTCACCACGATATTCGAAGCTGCCTGTGTCACACCTGAGTGGACGACTTCCTGGCTCTTCTGGGTGGTGAAGAAACCTGCTCCCAATACAACATACGAGAACACCGCAGCGACGACCACGAATGCGATAAGCACGATGGCCGCTTCAAGCCCGGTGAACGCGTCTTCGTTTCTGATTACTTTCTTCATTTGCTACACCTCGCAAGCTAACGGATCCCTCCTGTCAGCCTGTAAAAATCTGGTTGTTTTTATACTTTATAAATATATTGTTGGAGAACCGTTAAAATAAAGGTTTTCAATCAGTTTCCTTATCCGGCGGGGGCGAATTCTCCTCAGAGAGGGAATTGTTCAGGGCTTTTACCACTTTCGGATCATCGATATCCTCGAGAGCCCGGATAGCCCGCAGCCTGACCCCGGAGTCCTCGTCATTGAGGGTCTCGATCAGGGGCTCGATCACCCGGTTGTCCCCGCACTTGGAGAGTGCGCTCACTGCCCTCATTCGCACGCTCCGGTCAGGATCCCTGAGAGCGGCGATGAGCGGCCCGACCGCCCGGCGGTCGCCGATCCGACCGAGCGACTTGGTTGCCTCCCTCCGCACGAACCGGTTCTCATCATCGAGAGCGTCGATAAGAGGATTAATCGCCTCCCTGTCCCCGATGATTCGAAGAGCGATCGCCGCACCCATCCGGACATGCCAGTCCGGGTCGTCCATGGCATCTATCAGGGGCTCAACCGCCTTCTCCCCCAATTCTCCAAGACCTTCGGCGGCCCCCTCCCTCCCGTACCGGTCATCGTCTTTCAACCCGTTGATAAGGGGATTGATGGCCCGCTCGTCGCCGATCCGACCGAGCGATTTGGCCGCCTCCCGCCTGATGTACCGGTTGTCGTCATTTAATATGGATATCAGCGGCTCCACGGCCCGTGGGTCGTTCAGTTCTCCAAGCGCCCTGACTGCCTCTTCACGGACTTCCTCGTCATCGTTGTGAAGCGCCTTTATCACGTCTTCGAACGCCCCTTCAAACTTCACCTTGGCCTTGTCAGAGGGATGGCGGATACTCTCCTCGAAATGCTCGCCAAGGCCGGACTGTTCAAAAAAGCCCCTGAGAAACGACTCGACGAGAGTCCTGTCCTTGGCGTACAGGGCAAGCACCACGAAGATGGCGATGTCCATTCCTGCGTACAGTAGGGAGATGAATGGATCGAGAACCAGGCCCTGCACATATAAAAACAATGTAAGCACCAGGATGGCAGCAATCAGGAGTATTGTTATCTGGAGTCCGCGCCTCGGGTACCAGAGGGCAAGCAGGATGATTGGTATGAGGTACAGGTGCGGGATGAGGGGATAAATCGAGAGGAAGACTTCCCTGTCAAGAAACCCTATCATATACGTGGTAAGCACGAGCGAACAGATCGCAAAAATTCCGATTATTGCCAGTTTGAGCGTATCTTTCGGGTCAGCGGAGCCTTTTTTTCCCTCATTGCGAATGCTGAGATCGGGGGCCATCGGCGTTAGATAGGTATGTTTTCGGATAGCATTTAAACGGTATGGTTGGTATCTGTCCAGGGAAAATACGATCTGGACTCTATTGCAGAAAACAGGGGATGGAGCGATCAGATCATACATATGTGATGCGCGATGTATAGAGATCGAGGATTCGAAGAATGGACATCATGAATGTAAGGACATGGATATTTTTCTATCTCATCTGCTTCGTGGCAATTCTCCTTGCCGCCACATTCATCGTGCAGGGGATAACCCCCCTCTTCTGGGTGAGCAGCACCCTGATAATCACGGTGGTTGGATTCAATTTCATCCTTATATTCAATGAGATACGTGAAGAAAGGAAGAGGCACGAGCTCATGAGGAAGTTTCTTGACAACTCAGAGGAGACGACCAGATAGGTGGTGACAATCCGCTATGGAAAAAGACCTATTTCCCCATCAGCTGGGGTATGAAGCAGAGTTCTGGAAACGGTTCCGGATAATGAAGGCCATGCTCTCACATATCGAACAGCAGGCGGCGCTTCTTCTCGGCCTGAAACACGAGTACTCGATACCGGAATCTGCCCGGGACATGGCAATGAAGGCGGTAGAAGAGGAAATCGCGAATAATATCAAGATTTTTCATGATTTTCTCGTCAACTACATAAATTACGGTGCTCAGGGATTGCACAGGATGGATATCGATATCGCGTTTACACTCGTGCTTGGCGCTCCTCCTGAGAACAGGGTCTGTACATTGTATATTGAGGGAATGGCCAACAGGCTTCCGCAGGATATCGGCCATGTGCTCATGGAGAAGCTTGTAGATATGGCAGGCGCAAATGACGGATCCTTTCCAGGCCGTATGATTGAAGTATATAAGAAGATCGAGGGGCATTATGATCTCGTTTCAGGAGGAGACCTGGAAAGATGCTCGCTCAATCTTACCGAGGACTTATTTCCCTGCACATGTTATCAGGTTAAGGTCCGGTTTCCGGCCCAAATCCTTCTCGAAGACGATTTTGAACGGCTGTCAACTCTTTGACAAAGATCTTTTCCCTGGGGCGGTACGGCCTGAAAAGATGGGTAATTTCTTTTCCCAGGAATTCTGACATACCGATGATATAATAACCGTCCTGGGCCAGCGCTCCGTAAAACATGCGGTTGAGATCATTTTTCTGCTCATCCGTAAAATAGATCGTCACATTCCGGCAGGAAATTATATCCAGGCCCCGGCTTACCGGAACTCCTCTCATGAGATCATGGTTCTGGAATCGTACCAGTTCCTTGATGGCGGGTTTCACCTCGAATTTTCCATCCGGTCTCTTTGTAAAATGTCTCCGTATCTGGCTTTCACTCAGATTTTCAAGTGCGGAGCGTTCATAAATTCCTTCTGCTGCTTTTTTTAGTATTTCACGATCTATATCGGTGGCAATGACAATCCCATTTAAATCCTTATGAAAAAATCCCAGTTCGGTCAGTATTATCGCATATGTATATGGCTCTTCACCAGATGAGCACCCTGCACTCCATATTCGTATTCTTGTCTTCTTTTTCAGGATTGACGGCAGAAGATCTCTTTTTATGGCTTCAAACACTTCGGGATCCCGCAAGAATTTCGTAACATTGATAGTCAGCGCATTCTTCAATTTTTCCTGTTCATCGGGATTTGAGAGGAGAAATTTTTGATAAGCGGCATAATTCTTGCTGTTTGTGGCATTAATCCGGGAAAAAAGACGTCTTTTTATATAATCCTCTTTATACTGGCCGCATCTGATACCCAGAATCTCTTCGATAACGGCAAGTAACCGGGAAAATTCATCCATCGGGTGTTGTCCTAATTTGCCTTGAGATCGACAAGTTCACGCAGAATTTTTTCAATATCGAGCCAGAGTATCAATCCACTTCTCTCGTCGCTCTCTCCCGATCTCTTTAACATCTCTCCCGTTTCAAGGCGGGTCTTTATTATGCCTTTTATGTATTGCCCCCCTCCTGTGGAGATCGTGCCTTCGATCTGCTCGATGGAATCACGCGAAACCTGGATGACACTCAACACATCGTCAACAATGATACCGACATTTGATCCCCCCGATGCTTCGGGTACGAGGATGATGATCTTTTGTGTATTACCTTCTTTCTTCTTTTTGATCCCAATCAGTTCGCTGATTGTAAGAACAGTGGTAATCTCGCCTCTCAGGTTGATTATGCCTGAAATATACTCGGGAGCCCTTGGTAGGGGAGTAATGGGGATCATCTCCACTATCTCGCGGGCAAGCTGGATATCCATGGCATAAAGTTCTCCACCGATCTCGAATTCCACTACATCTACCGTATCGGTCATAAGCACCCTACTGGACCGTGAATTTGCTTACCATTTCCCGGAGGTGAACCGCCATGCCCCTTATCTCATTCGAGGCACTGGCAACCTCTTCTGTGGAAGCGCTGGATTCTTCAGCAAGGGCCGCGAGATCTTCCATGCTTTTTTCGGCGGCCAGGATGAGGCTGTTTATGAAGTCCACGTTCTTGGTGACATTATTTGTGGCTTGCGCCTGGTCTTCCGTGGCCTTCGATATATCGGCGATACTGTTTGCAGAGATGTTGACATCAGAGACCATCCGGTTGAGAGCATCGATCGATTCATTTACACTGCCTATGCCCGCAATTATCTCCTCGTAGGCTTTCTTCATGGCAGTAGCGGTATTCTCGCTGCTTACCGTGATCCCGCCGATGACATCTTCGATACTCCGGGTTGCGTTCTTTGACTCTCCTGCAAGGTTTCGCACCTCCCCCGCAACCACGGCAAAGCCCCTGCCGTGTTCTCCGGCTCTCGCAGCTTCGATGGCTGCATTCAGGGCAAGGAGGTTTGTCTGGTTGGCGATATCAGTGATGAGTTTGACGATGTTTGAGATCTCCCTCATCTTGCTGTTGAGATTAATGATTTCATCCACTGCCTTTTGGGAGATCTCCTGAACGATCTTCATCTTGGTATTCGCTTCATTGCCTACCTTGACCGCGGCGTCACCCTCGTCCGCAACATTGCCTGTGACGGTCTTGACTTCCTGCGCAGTGCTTGCAATCTCCTCGATGGAGGCGGAGAGGTCCGATACCTCTTTTGTTACCTTCTCGAGTTCAATAATCTGGGTGCGGACGTCATCCGAGGTCTTCTGGGCCGTCATCGCAACCTGCTGTGACGCCTTCGCGATCTCATCCGCGCCTTTTCCGACATCGATGACCGCATGTTCGAGCTGATTGGCCTGCTGGAGAATCTCACCAAGCGTTGATCCCAGTTCCTCGATAGTCTTGTTCAAGTCAGCCTTGACTTTTGCCAGGGGGTCGTCGGGGTAGGTCAGGGCGGGATTGGTCAGATCGCCTGCAGCCACTGATACAAGGCTGTCGGCAAGCTCTTTTATGCTCTTCTGCAGGCGCTCCTCGAGCAGACGCTTCTCGGTGATGTCGTTATACACGATGAGTACATTGGTGACATTGCCTTTCTTGTCAAGGAGTGGGATGTAGTGCCACTCCAGAATATGCTCTCCCGAAGGGAATGCGATCGTGGCCACTCCTTCTGTACTCTGCCTGTTCTTGAGGGTGTCCTCCATCTTGCCCCCGACGCTCTTGAGATACTTGAAATCCTTCAGGGTGAGGGCCTTTGTCCGTTCCCTGGAATATCCTGACATCTCCAGGAAGGCCTTGTTGACGGCCGTGATGTTCATCGCAGGATCCACGAGGACGATCGGATAGGGGTTCTCCTCTACAATCGCATTGCTTCTCTGCTGGAGTTCTTTGATTGAATCGAGGTTCTGCATCTCTTCGGTGATATCATTATAGACTACCACGAGGTTGGCGACATTCCCTTCATGATCCAGCAGGGGAAGGTAATACCATTTCACGATCCGGATACCGGAAGGAAAATCTATTGTAGCCAATCCTTCTGTTCGTTTCTTGTTTTTCAGGGTATCCTCAAGCCGTCCACCCGAACTTTTCAGATATTTGAAATCTTTCAGGGTCAGTTTTTGTACATCCTTTGCAGAATACCCGGCCATTTCAAGGAAGGCTTTATTCGAGTTTTCAATCTCCATCGTCGGGGCAACGACGAGGATCGGATAGGGATTCTCCTCGACGATAGCCTCTGAACGTTTCTGGAGCTCCTCCATGGCCACCATTTTATTCCGAAGCTCGGTGACATCATTGTACACCACGAAGATATTGGCAAGATCGCCATGGGCATCCAATGTGGGTATACCGTATTGTTCAAGAATATGAAGCCCTGAGGGAAACTCCAGTGTAATTTCTCCGTAAGAACGTTTTTTCGATTTAATTACGTCTTTTAATCCTTCACCCTTCTGGGAGAGGATCTTGAATTCCCTGGCATTCATTGAGAGCAGTTTTTCCCTCGGAATCCCGCTCGTTTTTACATATGCTTCATTTGTGGCCAGAATGGAGAAATTACTGTCAAAAACCAGGATGGGCATCGGGTTCTGCTCCATCATGGTCTGGGTCCGCTTATCCAGTTCGCCACACCTCTCGAAGAGATCATCGATCAGTGATGAGAATTTTATGCAGGTCTTGCTCACGGAAGTTTCGTCCAGTGCAACTTCATAATTACCGTGATCAAAGGATATCCTGGCATCCTCTATGTCCACCTTTTTCATGTATCCAACTCCATTGCAGATTGCATCGGCACGATATGTAACCTGTAGGATCTAAACTATTCATTCCATATAGATTTATTCGTTTTCAGACTTATCCGAAAGATTCTGTCCGGCAGCGGGAAAAACGAAATAATTAGGGTCTTTTTGTATATCCAGAGAGAATTAGCAGAAATAATGGTCCTTTTATCCCTTCGTTATCCTTCGCCAAGAAGATCGGAGAGGAGCCTTTGGATGTCGATCCAGATAAGGAGGTTCTTCTCTTCCTTCTTTTCGGTCGACCCTCTGCCCGACAGCTGTATGATCCCCTTGATATAACCGGAAAGCTCTGAAATACTGTCCCCGAGATGTTCGATCTCACCCTCACGTATCTGGACGACGCTATACACATCGTCTACAATGATTCCAATATTTTCCCCTCCGCACGCTTCAGAAGAGAGTATAATTATCTTCTTTCCTTTAATTTCACCACTTTCGGAGAAACCCAGCATCTGGTTGATGTCGAGGATGTTGGTAATCTCCCCCCTTAGATTAATGATGCCTTTCAGATAATGTGGAGCTCGTGGAATGGGGGTAATCGGCATCATTTCGACTATTTCCCTGGCATAACCGATGTCAAGGGCATAGTTCTCCTTTCCAAGGGCGAATTCGACAACATCATGAATGGCTCCGTGCGCCTCATCTTCTTTTTTGGATTCTACAGACGGGGTTTTCGTATCTTTCTTTTCACCCATGGCAGTGGGACCAGGAATGCCGGCATCATCCTTTTCGGGGCTTTTTTCCGGTTCAGTTGGCTGTGATATATCCGGCAGTGATGCTGCTTCTGGTTCGGGAGATAGTTGCATCTCAAGTCCAGGTGATGTCTCGATCATCTCAGCCTCATCCGGTTCTTCGGATTCTGTGATAGCCTCTGATGGTATACCTTCTCCCAGATCAGCTGGCATCTGCTCTGATACTGCAGCCGGCTCCGCCTCTATCTCTCCCTCCCTGCCGGATTCCTCCGCCAGCAATTGGAGGGAATACTGCAACTCCTGAACCTGGCTTTCAAGGATGCTACTCTCCTCTCTTTCAGCCGTTATATCAGTATAAAAGAGGGCTATCTCGATGCCTTCTATAGTATCCGGGACAGGTGCGCCGTGTTGCCTGACGACCCGAATACCTGTGGGGAAGTTGATAGTAAGGTCTGTCGAGGTGGCGGTTTTATTTTCAAGAATATATGAGATATCCTCCCCCTTGCTCTCCAATATATCGAGGGAATCATAATCCATGCCTGAAAGATCATCTCTCGCGATTCCGCTCATCGATAGGAATGCATCGTTGAAAGCGAGTATCTTCATACCGGAATCAACGATCAGCCCGGGCATCGGGATCTGCTCGAAGAAGGAGCGATGGGAGATCGTCAATGATCGATCTTCCTCAACCGGAGGAATCACACTCTCTTTCTGACTCTTTTTATAATCGGAGATGTCATATA
>Ga0272442_10001393_pt1 | contig 36896 bp, 32 predicted proteins | sample SSMForm2O_FD_200262 | JGI IMG/M metagenome (GOLD analysis project Ga0272442, IMG submission 200262) | Marine sediment archaeal communities from Little Sippewissett salt marsh, Falmouth, MA, United States - SSM-Form-2O | ecosystem: Environmental > Aquatic > Marine > Wetlands > Sediment ... | reverse complement strand
TTCGAGTCGTGCATGGAGCAGCCTGTCGCGCGCCTCCGTGACGGTGACCGCAGCAGATGAAATGACCGAGTTCGGTGATCGAGCTGGTGGATTCGTCTGTAGTTGTCGCGGAAAAGAGGCCATTTCTCCACCGCCCGTCGTCATTACTTGAGCGCAAGGCCATCGACAGCATGCAGGTTGTGGTGAGTCGAGGGTGGGTTCGGCACAAACTGCTGCACCGCGCCGAATTGCTCTCGGTCTGGCATGCAGTGCAGCATGCAGGCAGTTGACATAGCAGCCATCGCTCCCTAGGGTTGTCCGGAGTAGAGGTCGATCTCGATGCGCATCGTCTTGGTTCACCCCGCGGGCTCCAACTGGTTCCCCGGGCATCGCGACATCACCCCGGTGGCCAACCGCATGGCCCCACTGGGCCTGCTCTCGCTGGCCGCGTATCTCGAGCGCCAGGGACACGACGTCATGGTCCATGACTGCCTCGGGCCGTTGGCGCCAAAAGAGGGGCGCGAGGCCAACGTGGCCGAGATCCTGGCCTTCGATCCGGAGCTGGTCGGCTTCTCCACGACCACCTCGGCCTTCCCGGACGCCGCGGCGATGTGCGAGCTGATCAAGGCCGAGCGCCCTGAAGTGCGCACCATCGCCGGCGGCGTGCACGTATCCTCGATGGGCGCGCCGCTGCTCGAACGCTTCCCGTCGCTGGACTACCTCTGCATGGGCGAGGGCGAGATGACCACGAACGAGCTGGCCTCGGGCAGGGCCCGCGGCTCGATCGGGGGTCTAATCTGGCGCGATGACGACACCGTGGTGACCAACCCGCCGCGTGATCAACTGCCCGAGCTGGACAGCCTGCCCCTGCCCGCGTACCACAAGCTGCAGAATTTTCCGAAAGGCTACCACCTGCCGCTGTTCAACTACATCAGGCCGCCCGGCGCCACGCTGACCACCAGCCGCGGCTGCCTGTACCAGTGCAGCTACTGCGACCGCTCGGTGTACGGCCGCACCTACCGCTACAACTCGGCCGAGTACGTGTACGAGCACATGCGCTATCTCGGCGAGCACTTCGGCGTACGTCACATCAACGTATACGATGACCTGTTCACCACCCACCGCAAGCGCATCGCCGAGCTATGCGAGATGCTGCAGCGCAAGCCGCTGGGCATGCGCTTCAACTGCGCGCTGCGCGTGGGCCACGGCGACGCCGAGTTGCTCGAGATGCTGCACGCGGCCGGCTGCTTGATGGTCTCGATAGGCATCGAGTCGGGCGACCCAAAGCTGCTAGAGATGCACAAGGCCGGCGTGACCCTCGACCAGATCCGCGAGACCGTGGCCAACGCCCAGGCAACCGGGCTGCGGGTCAAGGGCCTGTTCATGATCGGCCTGCCGGGCGAGACCGAGGAGTCGATCCGGCGCACCGGCAACTTCGCCGTCGATCTCGGTCTCGACGATCTGAACTATGCCAAGTTCACGCCCTTCCCGGGCGCTCCGATCTACCAGACGATCCACGATTGGGGAGAGTTCGACGAAGACTGGGCTCTGATGAATTGCCTCAATTTCGTGTTTCGGCCCCGTGACATCCCGTCGGTGGCGCGGCTGAACGAGCTGTACGCCGACGAGATCAACCACTTCTACCGCTCGACGGCTTGGCGCAAGAAGTTCGCTCGTCGCTTGTGGCAAAACCGCCACTCGCTGGGGCGGCTGGTGCGGCACATGCCGAGCTTCCTCGCCGCCAAGCGGACCTTCAACGAGATGGCCGAGGAGGGCAAGGGAGGGCATTGATGGAACGTAGGCAGTTCCTCAAGCTCACCGCCGCGGCGGGTGCGGCGGCAACCCTGCCGGTGGTTGCGGGCGCCGGCTGCGGGATGGCTCCGTTGCGGCCCGACGGCTCGCCCGAGACGCTGCCGCTCGAGGGGCTGATGGCCCAGGGTGCACGCACGATGTGGATCGCGCCGCATCCGGACGACGAGTGCTTCTGCGGATCGATCCTGGCGCGCTCGCGGTTCTACTACGGCAACCCGCTGCACTACTTGGTCCTGACTCACGGCGACGGCGGGGAGTGCTGCCTGCCGCAGGGCTGCCACCCGGACGTGGCCACGGTCCGTGGACGCGAGATGGCGCTCGTGGCCGAGCGCTACCGCGCCACGCTCCGCCACGAGTGCTTCTTCAATGCTCCGCTGCCAGTGGAGAGCTTCCCGCTGCGGCACGAGATCTACGAGAAGTGGTGTGCCAAGGGTGATCCCCTGGGTGTCACGGTGGAGGAGATCCGCCGCTTCCGGCCGGACCTGATCTTGACCTTCCATCCGGACTGGGGCGGCACCGGCCATCCGGAGCATCAGCTCGGCTCGCGTTTGGCGACCACGGCTACGAAGCTGGCCGCGGATCCGGCGATGACAACCGAGGGGCTGCAGCCGCACAAGGTGACGCGGGTCTACTACATGCTCAACCGGGTCTGGCTGCTACGGCTGTTCGGCCGTGCCGATCCCGGGCCGGTGACCGAGAGCTTCGACGCGCGGGTGCCCTGCGTGCCCGGCATGGACTGCCGCGAGTTCATGCTCGAGGCCACGCGGCTGCACCGGACACAGGACAACGACATGGGAACCGTGCGACGGTTCTACTCGCTATTCGGCGAGCTGGACCTGCGGCAGGTCGATCCGTTCAGCGAGCTGCACGCGCCGGACGAGGTGATCGAGTTCCGCACGGCCTGAGCATGTCCATCCCCCGCAGCACCTACGTCTTCCTGGTGATCGGCCTGCTCGCGGCGAGCCAGTCGGGCAACATCATCCGCCTCGGCGAGGCGCACGCCGTGGCGATCGCCTTCTGGCGGCTGATCCTGGCCACGCTGCTGCTCGCTCCGCTCGCTGGTCGCGACCTGGGCCTGCTGCGCCGGCTCTCGCGCCTAGACGCGACGCTGGTGCTGCTGGCCGGCGTGACCCTGGCCCTGCACTTCTTCGCCTGGATCGCGGCCGTGCAGTGGACCACCGTGGCCAACGCCGCGATCTTCTTCTCGATCAACCCGGTGCTCACCGGCGCCGCAGCCTTCCTGATCTTCCGCGAACGCATCGGGGTCAAGCTGGTGATCTCGATCCTGCTCGGCCTGACCGGGATCACGCTGATCGGCTGGCAGGACTTCCGGCTCGCACCGGAGCATCTGGCCGGCGACGTGTCGGCCCTGGTCTGCTCGGCGCTGTTCACGCTGTACTTCCTGCTGGGCAAGCGGCTGCGGCGAGCCCTGCCCACCACGGTGTACGTGACCGCGGTGTACGGCGTGGCCGCGGGCACGGCCCTGATCTGCATGCCGCTGCTCGACCTGCCTCTGCTCGACTACGACGGTCAGACCTGGCTCTGCTTCGGGCTGATGGCGCTGGTGCCGACCATGCTCGGCCATACCTCGATCAACAACGCGCTGAAGTACATCGACGCCAGCCGCATCTCGGTGGCCACCCTGTCCGAGCCGTTGCTGGCCGGCCTGGTGGCGTACCTCGCCTGGGGCGAGTCGATCAGCGCGCTGGTGGTGCTGGGGTACCTACTGATCAGCTCGTCCGTGGTGGTGCTGGTGCTCGATCGGCAGAGCGGTTGACCGGGGCGGTTGGCGGGCGTCGGGTGCGTGCACGTAAATCAGGGACCCATGCAGGCGATGTACATTCCCAGGGCCGAGCCGAGGAAGATCGCGCCGCCCCAGATCGGGATCGTCTCGATCCAGTCCGACGGCTCCTGAAGCGGCCACTCGTCCGTTGTCAATGCAGTGCCGCCAAAGGTCGCGCCCGCGCCCACCACCGCACCGATGGTGCCGCCGAGCAGCCCGCACTTCCAGTTGAGGCCGCCGGCCGCGGTCTCGCCGGGCCTGTCGGTGAGCAGCTTTCGCTGAGGGCGGCTCTTGCAGCCCGCACCGAGGAGCATCAGTGCAGCCAGGAGCGCCGCCGCTACCCTACCCTGCCATCTCACGCTTACGCCACTCCGCGATGTCGGTGCGGATCTTCTCCAGATCCGGCCTGGGGATGTAGGTCCAGGCCAGGCCGATGTAGCCCACCATCCAGAAGAAGAACATGTCGAAGAAGTAACCGTAGTCCCCGGCCACGATCCCGACGACCAGCGCGGCCAGGCTGGTCAAGGCCACCGTGGTCAGCAGCCCGGAGAGGAAGCCCGACCACCAGCCGGCGTGGTGCGAGATGAAGGGCAGCAGGCTGAGGTTGAGCAGCGGAAGCACCGTGCATACCAGGATCCCGACCCAGGGCCCGATCGGATGCTCGAACAGATGCGAGTTGAGGAAGGCCACCATCACGAAGGCCGACACCGGCCGCGGCAGCCCGATCCAGTAGCCATGGGCCCGTAGCTCGGTGGCGGTGAAGCGGGCGAAACGGATCGCCCCGCAGAGAATCGGCAGCGAGCTGAGAGCCGCGGCCAGGATCCAAGCCAGCCACGAGGGGTCCTGCAGCGCGGGCAGCGTGGAGAAGAACCGCTCGTAATACGCGTACACCACGAAGGACGGCGCCATGGCCCAGGTGATCATGTCGCACATGTTGTCCAGCTCGCCGCCGAACTTGTTCTGCCGCCCGGTCAGACGCGCCACCGGGCCATCGAGCGCGTCGAAGGCCCAGCCGAAGTACACGAACAGCGAGCCGATGACCAGCTCCCCGCGCATCACCAGCACCACGCAGATGAAGCCGCAGGCGCCGTTCATCAGGGTCACGTAGTCCTTGAGCTGCATCAGCATACGCCGGACCTCCGATCCGAATCCACGGACGCGGCGGATTCTCCTCGATCCGCGGGTGGTACGCAATCCAATCCATTGCGCCCGCTGCGACCCGCCAGCCAGCCCCAGGCCAGGGCGCCGCTGAGCGAGCCGAGCGAGTCGGCGAGCAGATCGAGATACTCGGAGTAGCGGCCGGTCACGAAGCTCTGGTGAAACTCATCGCTGGCCCCGTACGCCGCGCCGAGCAAGGCGCCCAGCGCAATCCACAGCCGCCGCCGCTTTGCCGAGCCGGTATAGAGCAACGCGCGGCAGAGCAGACCGCCGAGGATCACGTACAGCCCGAAGTGGATCAGCTTGTCCGCGCCCTCGAACAGGCCGGCCAGCCAGCCCAGGGCGGGCGTGGCCGTCGAGGAGCCGGCGAACAGCACGCCGGCCCAGGCCAGGGCCGGCAGCCAGCCGACGATCAGGACAGTCGTTCGAGAAGCGGATGCTGAGGGGCGGAGGATCACCGGATCACATCTTGTACTTGCCGAAGTCCTCCGGGTCCATCTTCTCCAGCATGTCGATCAGCTCCTTCTTGTGCCGCTCCTCGTCGGAGAGCTCGTCGTCCCCCTCACCCTCGACGTCCTTGACCGCCCGCGACTCCTCGATCACGTGCTCGGCCACGAAGATCGGCGCGTCGGTCCGCAGGGAGAGCGCGATCGCGTCCGAAGGCCGCGAGTCGACCTTGGTCACCTCGCCGTTGACGTCGATATGGAGCAGCCCGAAGAAGGTGTTGTCGCGCAGGTCGCAGACCTCGACCCGGACCACCTTTCCGCCCAGCTCGTGGATCACGTTCTTCAGCAGGTCGTGGGTCATCGGGCGGGGCAGCTTGACCTTCTCCAGCTCCATCGCGATTGCGCTCGCCTCGACGAGGCCGATCCAGATCGGCACGGCCTGTTCGTCGTTGAGGTCCTTCAAGACCACGATCGGCGAGTTGGTGAAGGGGTCGATGGTCATGCCCTGGACCCGCATCTCCACGAATCGATCTTCCGCCATGAGTGCTCCTTTCAGGCCGCCGTGAGGGCGAGCCTGCCCCGGAGGGAGTTGGCCAGCCCCTCCTCCACCATCACCGGCACCACCGAGCCGATCCGCCCGGCCTCGGCGATGAAGTTGACGATGTGGTTGGTGGTTGTGCGGCCGGAGAGCTGATCGCCTCGCGCGGAGGCGCCCTCCACCAGCACGTCCACGGTTCGGCCCATGAAGGCGCGGTTCTTCTCTTGCGTGATCTCGGCCTGGCGCGCCTGGAGCCAGCGCAGGCGCTCGGCCTTGACCTCGGCGGGTACGTCGTCCGGAAGCCGCGCGGACGCGGTTCCCGGTCGCGGGGAGTACTTGAAGCTGAACAGCTGGTCGAAGCGCACGGCCTCGACCAGGTCCATCGTGGCCATGAAGTCCGCGTCGGTCTCGCCCGGAAAGCCCACGATGCAGTCCGCGCCGACGGCGCCCTCGGGCGCGTACTCGCGGAACAGCGCCACCTTGTCGCGGTACTCGGCCGCGGTGTACCCGCGGTTCATCCGCTTCAGCACCGGGTCGGCCCCGGCCTGGAAGGGCAGGTGCAGCCAGTCGCACAGCACGGGCAGCTCGCCGAAGCGCCGGGCCAGCTCCTCGCTGAAATCACGCGGGTGCGAGGTTGTGAAGCGCAGCCGGACCAGCCCCCCGACCCCGGCCACCCGATCGAGCAGCGCCGGGAATCCCACTCCCTCTGCCTGTCCGCGGCCGTAGCTGTTCACGTTCTGGCCGATCAGCGTGATCTCCCGGGTGCCGGCCTCGACCAGCCGGCGCACCTCGTCGACGATCGCCCCGGCCGGGCGGCTGCGCTCGCGGCCGCGCACCAGGGGCACGATGCAGTACGCGCAGTAGTTGTCGCAGCCCTTGCCGACGGTGACCAGCTCGCTGATCCCGGGCACACGGTGCGCCGGGTGGGCCTCGAGGAAGCGCGGCGCGCCGTCGGGGTCCTCGCCGACCTCGCAGCGCCGCGTCCCGCCGTGAGCGTCGCGGACCATCGCCGGCAGCTCGGGGATCGCATCGGTGCCGAGCACCAGGTCCAGCTCGGGGATCCGCGCCAGCCAGCGCTCACCGTGCTGCTGCGCCACGCAGCCGGTCACACCCAGCACCAGGGTCCGGCCGCGGCGCTTGTCCGCGGCGAAGCGCTGCAGGAAGGCCTGCACCTTGCGCTCGGGCCGGGCGCGTACCGAGCAGGTGTTGACCAGCACCACGTCGGCCTCGTCCGGCTCGTCGGTGAGCGCGTACCCCTCGGCCCCCAGCAGCTCGGCCATCCGGTCCGAGTCGTAGCGGTTCATCTGGCAGCCAAAGGTACGGATGTGAAGCCTGCCGGCCAACGATCCTCCTTTTCGATGGAGTCGATCGGATGATAGGCACTGCCGGAAGGCAAGGTCAAGGAAGACCTGCGGCGCGGATCAGGGTTTGCCCGGCTCCTCGGGCAGCGGTGTGTACGCCAGGGCCGATCCCAGCTCGTGCCTCTGGCCGCCGGGGTTGATCACGGTCACGCCGACCGTGCCGATGCCGGCCGGCGCGACCACACGGATCTCGCGGTCCGAGATCACGTTGACCTTGCCGATCTCGTAGTTGCCGAAATGCACCCGAGCCCAGGGGTGGAAGTCCTTGCCGCGGATCGAGACCGTGACGCCGCCCTCCTCGGGGCAGGTCGCGGGCTGGATCGCGAGCACCCGCGGCATCAGCGAGGGCAGGTCCCCGGCGTCGGGCGAGGACGGGACCGGGCTATTGCAGGCCTTGACCAGGCCAAGACCGGCCGCGATGGCGACCAGCACCGCAACAGCCTGCACACCTCGACGCATCCCAAGGACCTCCGTCCAGTATTTGTGCAATCGCCATGCCAGGCCGACGCGGCACGGCCGCGATCCGGACAGCCGAGTCGCAGCGCACGACAAGAAAAGGCGCACCAGCACTGGCCGCACGGGGCTTGGACAGGGCCTGGGATTTGACCGTAAAGTCACATGAGATCAGGAGATTGGCGTGACAGGCATCACACCGGATCAGGCGCGAGGTATGACATTCCTATCAGGTCTCTGCATCTTTTGCAGAGAGCGACAGCACCACGGAGGTGCCCACGTCCGCGCCGATCACCCGGGCCGCGGACTTCTCCCGCGCCGAGACCTCGAGGAAGCCTCCGCTGCCCCACAGCACGAGCAGCTCGCCCACCTCGACCTGCTCGTACGTGGAGTAGATCCCCTCCACTGGCAGGCCGCGGATCTGGGCCGTCACCTGCTGATCGGGCGCTCCGGGCAGGTGCTCGGGCCGGATATTGGTCACCAGGTTGCCGAAGTGATCGACGCGCAGCACCTCGCCCACCAGCACGTTGCCCTCCTGCACCGGCGCGTTCGTCGGTGTGGGTGTGGGGTCGTCGAAGGCCGGTCCGAGCTGATCGAGGGACAGGCCCAGCGAGAGGTGCGCGGCCACGGGCGCGAACTTGTCGCGGCCGTGAAAGGTGGTGGAGATCTGCTCGCGGAAAAGCTGGCTGTCCTCGAGCGCGACGAAGCGCGGCTCGTCGCTGGCCGCGCGGATCGCGGCGATCAGCAGCCCGTTGTCCGGGCCGACCCAGAGGTGCCCGCCAGACTCGGCGGCCATCGCCCGCCGGCCCCCGCCCACGCCGGGATCGACCACACCCACGTGGATCGTGCCCGCGGGGAACATGCTCCAGGCCTCGCGCAGCATCATCGCGCCGGTGACCACGTCATGCCGCGCCACCTCGTGCGTGAGATCGACGATGCGGACCTCGGGGTTGATGCAGTAGATCGCGCCCTTCATCTGGCCGACGTACGTGTCCTCGTGCCCGAAGTCGGTGAGCAGGGTTATGATCGGATTGCTCATGCTCTCTCCTCGTTGGGCCTGATGCTCCTACTGGAATACCCAACCTACGCGAAGGTAGAGCCTATTGTGCACATCCGCCATGGTCTGTTCCGTGCCCAGATTGCCCGTGCCCTTCATGCCCAGGAACTGCCTCATCTCGTAGCCGACGCCGATAATGATCGCCTCGAACAGCTTGCCATCTACGCCGCCGCCGACCTGGAACCCGGAGCCAACGCCAGAGAGATCCTCGGAGGCGAACACGGCGAACAGATAGCCGGCCTCGGCGTGCGCCGTGAGGTAAGGATCCCAGACCGCAAGCACGATCTCGATCGTGCCATGGGGGTAGAGATAGCTCGCGTCGTGCAGGCCGGGCCGCGAGCTGTCGATTGTGGCCGTGGTCGAGCCGATGCCGAGCCGTACAAGGAAGGTCGGCTTGAGAATCACGTCATCGAGCAGCGCCAGACGGTAGAGCAGATCCACGCTCCAGGCATACTGCTGCGCGTCGTGCCCGCCGTCGCCGGGCGCGGCGTAGTCCAGGCCCAGCCCGGTGTCGAAGCCGAAGCCCAGGCCGATGTCCTCGACCCAGTCCATCCGCAGCACCGAGGCGAGGTAGGCATGGGCCACGATGTGCAACCCGGGGAAGGCACCGGACTCGTGGAGCGGGCTGAGACCCGCCCGGAAATGCATGCTCGGGCCGGCCGCGGCCATCACGTCGGGCACGGCGCCGGGAGGTGCGGGCGGGCCGGCTGGCTGCGCTCCGGCCGCCAGTTCGCCTTCTGCCGATTCGATGCCCTCCCCATCAGCACCCGCCCCGTTCTCCGCGGTCACGGCTGTCGTCCGATCACCGACCGTACCGTCTCCTGCCGATCCGGATCGGTCCGCTGCCCCGTCATCCGGAGGCGACGCCTCGATCACCGTGGCCTTGCCCGGCTTGACCAGTGCCGTCAGCTTCTCCGCAGCCGCGGCTGCGGCCTCCTCGTCGCTCTGCGGCTCCATCTCGAGGTCGTCAGCGCGCAGCTGCATGGTGTCGCCCGACGCTGCGTCCTCGCCGTCACTGGATCCGGCAGGCGTCGTCGGCTGGTCGGCGGATGCAGGCTCTGCAGTCTTGCCGCCCAGCTTCTCGACAATCGCGGCAGCCTGCTCGGCAAAGGTCGCGGCCCTAATCTCACCACCGTGATCTAGCTTGTACTGATCGATCAGGCCGCCCTTGGGCCCAAGCAGTGCCAGTCGCACGCGCTCCCTGCCCACTCGCACCACGATCAGCGCGTCGAGCTCGAGCTCGGGCGCCAGCTTGCGCATCGAGGCCGAGCTGAAGGCGTTCTCCTCGGAGAGCCCGGCCTCGGCCGCAGCCGCGAGGTACGCGTGGCGCGTCACCACGGTGGCGCCGCGCCGCTCGAGCGCCGCCCTGAGCGCGGCCGGCGCCTTGGCGACCAGTTCTGGAGGCTTGCCTACCGTAGCACCGATGGCCAGGGTCTGAGCCTGGGCTGAACCGACCAGCGCGACCATCACCAGCGTGCCGAGTGCGATCCGTCGCTCGCAACTCATCTCGTGTGCACCGGTGTTACAACCATGTCGTCCACACCCTCCCCTGACCGGACATACGGTCGCCACGGAGTCTAGCATCACAAACCGGACCGCTGCAATGCGGTCAGGAGACCACGCCCAGCCAGTCGCGCAACAGAAAAAGCACCCGCCCGATCAGCAACGAGATGCGCGCCATCACGGTGTACCCGAAGCTGGCGCCGAAGCCGGCCATCAGCACCACCTGGCCCACCCGGGCCACGCCGCCCAGCGCGCCGCGGTGCGGGCGCGAGAAGAAGAAGTACACCAGCCCGGCCAGACAGCCCAGCACCAGCACCAGCTGACCCGCCACCTCGGCCCAGCTCCCGGTGAAGCTCACGGCCACGGTGCTCTCCACCTGGCGCAGCACGTCGGCCTGCAGCACCTGCGGGATCTGCACCCCGGCGAAGAAGCCGACCATGAAGGCCAGCGGGATCCGCGAGAGCCAGGCCGTGCGCTCGCCGAGCCGGGCCAGCATCAGCAGCAGCAGCAGCAGCGGCACGAACTGGAAATCGGCGAGCCACCGGCCCGGGTCGTCGGCCAGCGGCACCCACACCAGCGGCCGGACCACCTCGAACCAGGCCAGGCAGATCAGGTACCCGCCGGTCACGCCGACCATCAGGTGCTCGGCGAAGCGGTACAGCGGGTTGTCGCGGTACAGGAAACTGAACACGCAGAGCGTGAGCAGGGCGGCGACGGTGGTCCAGACCGCGTCCATCGGGCTACGCCCCCCTGCCCGCTCTTCGGCCGCGACCGCCGAGGAGGTACGCCAGGTTGCCCAGCACGATCAGCGCCACGATGGCCACGTGGGCCGCGGACTGCGAGTCCATGCCCTGGCCGCCCTCGGCCAGCCCCGCGAGGATCCCGGCGTCGACCAGCAGCTGCTCGTACTCGGCCGCGCCCTTCATCCCGCCGATCAGCCCCTCGCTCTGGCCGGCGTGCAGGTACGGGTAGTAATCCGAGGCCAGCACCGCGGTGGCGCCGATCACCAGCCGCGCACCGAAGCGGCCCACCGCATAGCGCACGAAGTAGTCCGGCTGGTACGACGACGAGAGATCGACCACCAGGCCGAAGTCGTCGTAGCTGTGGATCCCGCGCATCAGCGGGATCTCGTCCACCGGCGTACCGCCGGAGTCAGTGGGGAAAGCGTCGCGGATCTCCTTGCCGATCATCAGCAGCGAGTTGAGCACCGAGGGGTTGTACCCGAGAAACACGTAGTCGCGCCCGTTGACCTTGCCGTAGCGGGCGGCCACGGCCTCGAGGTCGTTCTCGGCCAGGCCGAGACCCGCGGGCATGAAGTTGACCACCACCACGGGCGTGCCGTTGCTGAAGGCATGCGCCAGGATCGCACGGGCGGCCGGTCCCAGCTCGGCCTCGGCGCCGGGCTCGAAGTCGTAGGACAGCAGCATCGGCTTGCCGCCGCCTCTCAGCGAGTCCACGGCCGCAAAGGCCTGGCGCACCGGATCGGTCGGCCGCACCGGCAGGCCGAAGGGAGCCAGGAAGGGCGCGACCACGGCCACGGCCACGATCACGAAGGTCGCGCGGCGATCGAGATGCAGCAGCCGCCGGAGAAGCGCGCGCATCACTCCTCCCCCAGGTAGCTACGCTCGATGCCGAGCAGCACCTTGAGCGCCGTGGAGGCGATGCCCAGGCCCACGCCGATCATGATCGCCCGCTTGGCCGCGGTGTTGGCGTAGTCGAGCAGCCAGTCCGCGGCCCCGGGCAGGACGTCGGAGATGGCGTGGCCGATCGGCACGCGGCCCAGCATCACCACCACCGCGGTGAGCAGCAGCACCGTGGCCTCGAAGCTGCGCGCGCGGAAGGCGCGGAAGGAGGCCGAGGCGATGAAGAAGGCCAGCAAGGCGAACATCGTGGCCTCGAGCGGCATCAGCACGTTGACGAAGACGTCGTTGAACAGGGTGCCGCGCTCCATGCCGGTGACGAGCCCGATGCCGGCAGTGGCGAAGAGCGAGACCAGCGTGACCGTGGAGTACTGCCAGTGCTCGCTGCGCCTCCGCACCTTGGTCCAGTGATGGCGGATCAGGCTGACCGTGCCGAGCACCAGGGCGCCGGCGTACACGAACACGTCCCAGCGATTCAGCTCCTGGAAGATGCCGGCCAGGGCGCGGTGCGGCACGAAGAACTGCACCAGGCCGAAGAGGCCGACCGCGGACGCGAGGGCGATGGGAAAGGTGCGCTTCATCAGCTGCTCCCCAGCAAGCCCAGCAGGCCCTGCTTCAGCGTATCGAACCAGCCGATCCCGGCCGCGGCCAGCCCGGCGAGCAGGGCGCCAACGCCGAGGACCGCCATCAGCAGCGCCTTGGCCCAGTCCTGGGCCTTGAGTCCGCCGAGCAGCGCGGGATCGCGGCCGAGGTACGCCCCGGCGGCGTAGAGCTCCTCACCGATCAGCGTGTAGTCACAGGACGTGATGAAGAAGGGCAGCTGCGTCACCCGGTCCGTGGCCGCGATCTGGATCGCGCCGGTCTCGGCGCCGGTCTCGGCGAGCAGCAGCGCCTCGGCGTAGAACAGGCCCACGAACAGGTTGGCCGCGGTCCGCTCGCGGATCATGATCCCGCTCACCGCTGCGGCGTACGCGAACTGTCGGCCGGCCACGAAGAACACGTCGGCCGGATCGTACGCGTCCGGCCGGCCCGCGGCCAGGCAGCCTTCCTCCACCGCCTCCTGGGTCGCGGCGAACACCACCGGATCGCGGCAGGGCACGCGCAGCCGCGCGCCGTACTCGGCCGCGGTGCGCGAGACCGAGCTCAAGATCGAGATGCTGGCCAGGGTGCCGATATCCGAGATCTCGCCCAGACCCGTGGAGTAGAGCACGGGCCGCCCCATCTCGGTGGCGCGGCCGATCGCCTCCTCCAGCGCCTCCAGACCGGGCAGCGGACGGACGTACAGCCGCTCGGGGCGCTGCCGGGCCGCGCGCACGAACAGCATCACCAGCGCCGAGAACAGCACCACGACCACGAGCACGGCCACGCGGCCGGTGTGAAACCACTGGCCCCGAGGCGTCACCGGCGCGGAGACCGCGGAGAGCGAGGCCAGCGGGCCGACCGCGGCCTGGATGCGGTACCGGTAGCTCGTGCCGTCGGAGAGCCCGGGCCGGTCGTCGCGGAACCGCGTGGTCCCGGCCGGCAGCTCGGCCACCACGTGGAACGAGCCCTCGGCCGAGCGACCGCGCAGCACGCTGTAGCCGAACGCATTCCCGTCTGCGGCCGCACCGCTCGCGGTCGGGTCGTCGGGTGAGAGACGCCAGCGCACCTCGATCGCCCGCCCTCCGTCGTCGGGCACGTCGCGAGCCCGGATCACGGCCGGCGGAGCCGGCACCCGGGTTTCAGGTACGGCCGCCTCCGGGATCCCGGGATCCTCGCTCCCGTCCGCGTCGTCCACGGGCCGTGCCTCGGCGGCCCGCGCGCCGCCCTTGCCGTCGATCTCGAGCAGCCCCTGCACAGCCAGCCAGCGGATCTCGGCCGGCCCGGCGTGGAGCTGGCGTCGCAGCGCTGCCGCGGCCGCTGCTCCGAGCGCGGGATCGCCGAGGGCCTCGACCGCGGCACGCCGAACCTCCAGGTCCTCGTCGCCCTCGAGCAGCGAGCACAGGGCCTGGATCGCCTCTCCCTCTCCGATCGCGGCCAGGCCCGCGACCGCGGCGAGGGTCACTTCCCGGGGACCGGCCTCGGCCGCGTCGAGCAGGTTGGCGGCGAAGCCAACCCGGGCATGCGCGGCGAGCCCCCGGGTCGCGGCGAGCCGCACCGCATCGTCCGCGTCGGCCACGAGCAGGATCAGCCGCTGATCCGCGTCCTCGCTTCCCCAGGCGGACAGCCCCCGAGCCAGGGCCAGGCGCACCTCCTGCGCCGGATCGACCACCAGGTGCTCGATACGGTCCAGCAGCTTTGACTGCTGCCGCTCCGGCGTCCCATCGAAGATCGCGCCGAGCGCGGCCGCACGCACGGAGGCCTCGACATCGTCCGTGAGACCGAACAGCGTCTCGAGACCCTCGCCATCATCCGTGGCCCGCATCAGCACACCGCTCACCCGCGCCGCCCAAGCCCGCACCCGGGCCTCGGGATCGTCCCGCTGTCCGGCGACTGCCGCGGCCAGCGCCATGAGCTCCGCCTCCTCCTCGCCGGCGACCAGCTCGAGCTCCTCCGGGCTGCTCACCCGGTCGAGCGCGGCCAGCGCGCCGCGCCGGACCGCCTCGCTTCCGTGGCGCAGCGCCTCGATCGCGGCGGCCGTTCCATCGCGGAACAGAGCTGCCAGCGCCGCCTCCAGCAGGTGCGGATCCGCGCCACGCCGGCTGGCCGCACGTACCAGGATCAGCCGGCTCTCGTCGTCCTCGCAGCGAGCGAGCACGTTGAGCAGCAGGTAGCGCGCCACCTCGTCGCCCTCGGCCGGGAACTCGGCCGCCACCGCGCAGGCCGGCACGGGCGGCAGGCCCAGGCCGGCCAGCAGCCGGGCCGCGGCGCGCCGGGCCGCGGGACTGCTGGTCGAGGGCGCCTGCAGCAGCCGGGTCGCCACCTCCACGAAACGCAGCGATCCGTGACCGGCCATGGCCGCGATCAGCCGCGCCAGGCGCTCCGGGCACACCACGTCGGCGCGGCGGCGGAGCATCCTCTCGCGCGCGCGAGCCAGGCCCTCGGGGATCGGCATCATGAGCGCGTGCTCGTGGTCTGCCGGCTCGGCGCGGGGCGACAACGCCAGCAGGGACACGGCCTGGATGAACTGCTCGCGCAGGATCCCCTCGACGCGGCCCGCGCGGCTTAGCGCGATCAGCTCCAGCGCCAGATCCTCGACCGCGGAGCCGGCGCCCACCTCCTGGGACATCCGCGCGGCCACGATCGCCCTGGTGGTCTTGTCGCGCAGACCTGCCGGGCCAGGCACGCGCTCGGCCATCAGCAGCAGGGCGCGGCCGGCCGCGGACGCGATCTCGCCCTGCTCGTCCTCGAGCGCGGCGAGCATGGTCTCGGCGGCCAGGGCCAGCCGCGGCCCCTGGTCCGCGGCGAGCTCCGCGATCTCCTCTTCCCGCCGGTCGCGGCCCAGCAGGCGCGCCAGCAGCCCGGCCAGGGCGCGGCGGCCGGCCCGCTGGACCGTGGAGTCGGCATCGTTACCGAGCTCGATCAGGTGGCCCAGGTGCTCGGCGGCGCCGTGTGCGGCGAGCACTGCGGCCACCCGGGCCCGCACCTCGGGCTCGGCATCGACCGCATGCTCTGCGGCCAGGCGCACGGCCGTACGATCGCCCCGCCGGACCAGGATCGGATCGAGCACGGCCAGCCGGCGAGCCGGGTCGTCGAGCGCCAGCTCCAGCTCGTCGTCGGGCACGCGGTCGCCGAGCCGCGCCAGGGCGTCGGCCACCTCGTCCCTGATCCGGCACGACTCCACGCCGAGGGCCTCGAGCAGCACGCGGGCCGCGCGCGCGTCGCGCCGGGCCGTGAGCAGGCCGAGCGCTGCGTGCTGCGTCCGCGCGCTGCCCTCGAGCAAGGCCGAGCGCAGCACGGGCAAAGCCTGGTCGGGTGCCGTGCGGCCGAGCGCGCCGAGCAGGGCCACGCGCAGGTCCTCCTCGATCCCGGCTTCCTCGAGCAGCGCTGCCAAAGCCGGGGCCGCGGGCTCGCCCCAGGGCTCGAACACCGGCACCATCTCGGTGAGCGGCGCCTCGCGGAAGCCCTCCCACAGTCGCTCGTACCCCACGGCCCGGGCCAGGCTGCCCAGCGCGGACAGGGTCTCGGGGTGCGGCTCGTCGGAGCGGAGGTCGGCCAGCAGCGGCTTGAGCGCGTCCAGCTCGCCCAGCCGGCCGAGCGCGACCCAGGCGTCCTTCCAGGCGCCGGTCTTGCCGCGCCGGGTCAGGGCCTTGAGCGCCCCGACCCCGCCGGCTGGCCGGCGGGCCACCAGCCAGCTCAGGATCGCCTGCCGTTCCCGATCCCCTGCCGCGGGCAGGGCCTCGAGCAGCAGCGGCGGTCCGTCGGGATCGTCGAGGCTGATCACGCCGCGGATTGCCGCTAGGCGCACCTGCTCGTCCGGATCCTCGAGCCGGGCCGCCACCAGGTGGAAGTCCTCGTACGCGCCGATCCCGGCGAGGCGGATCACCGCGTACGTCCGAGCGGCCGCGGACTCGGCCCGTACCAGCTCGTACAGCCCGGGCCGGGGATCGTCGCAGGCCGGGGCAGCCAGCGCGAGCCAGAGCAGCGCGAGGAGTATCGCCCTGCCCCTCACGCTGCTCGCTGCCATCCACTGCCCCGCGATCTGAATCGGATGCCGGGATGCTAGCGGAGCGCTGCGCGGGCGTCAACGTGAGCACAAGTTGCCTAACATCCGGAGAGATGTACACTGGAGCCATCATGAACTGGCTCAAGCTCTACGACATCGACTCCACGGACAACCGCAACCAGGAGCTGATCGATCACGTGGTGCGCCGCTACAAGAAGCTGTTCTGGTGGGTCTATCGCCCCACGATCGAGGGCATCGAGCGCATCCCGGACGGCAAGGCGCTGTACGTGGCCAACCACAACTCCGGCCTGATCATGCCCGAGGCCTTCCTGTTCTGCTGCGCCGCGTACGAGTGGCACGGCCTCGGCGCCCTGCCCTACGGCCTGGCCCACGAGATCTTCCTCCGCCTGCCCGTGCTGCACCAGATCTTCGTGCAGCTGGGTGCGATCCGCGCCTCGCACGAGAACGCACGCAAGCTGTTCGCCGAGGGACACAAGGTGCTGGTGTTCCCGGGCGGAGACAAGGACGCGATGCGGTCGTACCGCGACCGGCACAAGGTCGTGTTCGCCAAGCGGCGGGGGTACATCCGGCTGGCCCTGCGCGAGGAGGTGCCGATCGTGCCCGTGGTCTCGGCCGGCGCGCACCAGACGCTGATGATCTTCGACGACGGGCAATGGCTGGCCGAGAACCTCAAGCTGCACAGGCTGCTGCGCACCGATGTCTGGCCGATCAGCTTCTCCATCCCCTGGGGGCTGTGGATCGGCGTGCCGCCGCCGCACATCCCGCTGCGCACGCGGGTCTACATCGAGGCGCTCGAGCCGATCGAGTTCGAACGGTACGGCGACGAGGCGGCCGGTGACGCCGAGTACGTGGAGCAGTGCCACCGACGCGTGCACTCGAAGATGCAGAAGACGCTGAAGCGGCTGGCCAAGGAACGGGCGATCAAGAACTGGGGTGTGGAGTCTCACACCGGCGGGCCAATCTAGCGGGCGAAATCGCGCAAGGGCAGGAAAAAACACGCCTCCCGGGCAACAAACCAGTCGAGATGCCTCACGCGCCCGTGCAACGCGGCTTGACGCGCGGGTCGAGTGATGCGAGAAAGGTCTCAATGGAGGTTGGACATGCCTGATATCACGACGCTTCGTCGAGGGCTCTGGGTCTCGCTGGCCGTGCTCGGTCTGGCCCTGCCCGCCCGGGCCCAGGACACCTGCGCCGATGTCTGCGATCTGTACGCAACCCTCTCCGAGGGTCAGATCGACTGCATCCAGGACGAGATGGAAAACCTCGGGTACAACATCCGCTGGACCATGTCCTGCTGGTGGGTCGACAATCCCCAGGAGTGCAACGAGTGCTTCACCGATGTCAGCGCCACGGATGAGCACTGCGCGGCCGCGGCCGACACCTGTCTCGGCCTGGACGACTGTGAGGACATGTGCACGCTCTTCGGCTCCGTACCCGGCGACCAGATCACCTGCGCCAAGGAGTACCTCGACGGCCTGGGCTACGACACGGCCGGGACCAGCTCCTGCGATGAGGTGACCACGCACGAGCTCTGCGTGAGCTGCATGAGCGATGCAGGCGTGTCCGACCAGGACTGCCTGGGAGCGGCCGGCTACTGCGTGGGGGGCGACTCGGACACGGACGCTGATACCGACACGGACGCGGACACCGACACCGACACGGATACCGACACGGACGCGGACACCGACACCGACACCGACGTGGACACGGACACTGACACGGACACGTACGAGACCTGCGCCGATGTCTGCGCGCTAGCCTCGAGCGCCGATTACAGCGAGATCATCTGCGCCGCGAACTTTCTCAACGATCTCGGATATCCGATGTACGAGACCCCGTCCTGCTACCAGATGACCGACATCCAGGGCTGCTACGACTGCATGAGCGACGCCGGAGTATCGGACGAGCACTGCGTGGCCGCGGCAGACGAGTGTCTGGGCGGCGGGGACTCGGACACGGACGTCGACACGGACGTCGACACCGATTCCGACACCGACACCGATGCCGACACCGACACCGATACCGACACGGACACGGACACGGACACGGGTGGGGCCTGCGAGCAAACCTGCGCCGAGGCGCCAGAGGTCTCCGGCGCGGAGCGCGACTGCCTGACCGCGTACCTCAAGGGCGAAGGGTACCCGGTGGACCAGGTCTGGCAGTGCCGCCTGCTGTGGAACGAAACCGCCTGCAATGCGTGCATGGACAGCATCGGCGCCAGCGAGCTGGACTGCGCGGCAGGCGCTGACGCCTGCTTCACCGGCGGGGACACCGACGTGGACACCGACGTGGACACGGACGCTGACACCGACGCCGATACCGACACCGATACCGACACCGATACCGACACCGATACCGACACCGACACCGATACCGACACCGACGCCGACACCGACGCCGACACCGACGCCGACACCGACGCCGACACAGACGCCGACACCGACACCGACTCCGACACCGACACCGACGCCGACACCGACGCGGACACAGACACCGACGCGGACACAGACACCGACACAGACACCGACGCCGACACCGACGCCGACGCTGACACCGACGCGGACTCGGACGCTGACTCGGATACGGACAGCGATTCCGACACCGACGCAGAGGGACCCACGGTCGGTGACTCGGGCTGCGAGTGCTCGGCTCGGGGTGAGGCGAGCCCTCCCTGGGGACTGGCGCTGCTGCTGATGGTTGCGGTGCTGCGGTCGAGACGGGGCCGCTGAGAGCGGCGAGCCCTACTCCACGGACTCCCAGAGATCGATCCCGCCCTGGGGCGGCAGCCACTCTCTTGCGCGGTGCTCGCCGCGTACCACCTCGAGCAGGGCCAGCGTGAGCGTGCCGAGCAGGGGCAGCACCTGTTCGGGCGGCTGCATGTCATCGCCGCAGCCGTTGTACGTGCTGCCGAGCAGGGTGCACATCTCGGTGAAGCTGTAGTGGCCGGCGTCTGCGAAGCGGGCCAGGTACCGCGGTCTCGCGGTCAGCCCCTGGTACGCCGGCAGCACAGTGCTGTCCCAGGGCGTGTCATCGTCCCGGTCCGCGCCGATGACCAGCGTGGGCACCGGGATCCGGGCCAGGCCCTGGCCGAGGAACTCGTACCATGCGGGCGCGATCGGCACCGAGGCCCAGACCCGCGGATCCGAGCGGTCCGAGGTCGGCGCGTCCGGGTGGTCCGCGGCCCAGGCGCGGATCGTATCGCAGCCCGTCCGCTCGTCTCCCTCGCAGCCGCCGACCAGGGCCTCGATGTCCAGCGGCGCGCCCGACACGGCGAGCGAGGTGAAGCCGCCGAAGCTGTGCCCGGCCACGGCGTACCCGGCCGCCGGATCGACACAGCCGTGCAGCGGCGAGCCCGGCTCCGCGGCCCAGGCAACCAGCCAGTCATAGCTCCCCGCGATGTCCAGCGGCCGGCGCAGGAACAGCTCTGGCTGCAGATCCTCGTCCATGTCCATGAAGGTGTTGTGCACGTGGTCCGGCGCGACCACCACGTACCCGTGCCGCGCCAGATGCTGGGTCAGGGTGAAGCTCTGGAAGCCGATCCCGCCGTTGCCGTGGCTGAACAGCACCACCGGCCGCGGCTCCGTGCAGTCGGCCGCACCGCCGACGACAGCGCTGCCCTTGGTGATGCCGAAGCTATCGTACGCCACGGTCGCCTCGACGCCCGCAGAGACCGGGTACCACAGGTCCACGGGCAGCTCGATCCCGGCGCCGGACGTCGCGATCAGGTCGCGCCAGCCGGCCTGGAAATCGCCGCGCGCGTCTGGCGGCGTGAAGGGTCCGTGCGGCCCGCCGTTGCCCGAGTCACCGCCGCAGCCGAGCAGCATCGACGCGGCCAGGAACAGGTAGAGTGGTCTCGGCGTCATGCCCACCTCGAGTCCGAGGATAGTGTCCCTGGCCTCGCACCGCAACCGGCAGCGCCGTTGCCACGGGCGGGCATGGGTGATAGTCCGATGCGTGATGTTCGAGTTCCACCTTTCCCCCGGCTGGACCGCCTCGCTCGTGGTCTCGGCGGTCATCTCGCTGAGCCTGCCCGTGATCCTGGCCATCGCGGCCCGCCGACGCCTCGGCGGACGCTGGCGCATCCTCGGCTGGGGCGCGCTGGTGTTCACGGTGAGCCAGATCCTCACCCGCATCCCCGCGATACAGATCCTCGGCTGGTGGTGGCAGGACGCGCTCAAGGCCTCGCAGACGCTGCAGTGGCTGTGGCTCACCGCGCTGTGCTTCAGCGCGGGCCTGTTCGAGGAGGGAGGCCGGTACCTGGGGTACCGCTGGCTGCTGCGCAAGGAGCCCAAAGACCTGTCCACCGGCGTGCTGTTCGGCATCGGCCACGGCGGGTTCGAGGCGATGGTGCTCGTCGGGCTGGGCCAGCTGACCACGCTGGTCTCGCTGTACTTCCTGCAGGAGACGGGCCTGGCGATGATCCCGGCCGAGGCCCGGGAGATCACCGAGAAGCAGCTCATCACGATCATGGAGCAGCCCGACTGGGTCCCGCTGCTCGCCGCGTGGGAGCGCGTCGCGTCGATGGCGATCCACGTCTCGCTCTCGTTGATCGTGCTGCTCGCGGTGCGGAGCGGCCAGTGGCGCTGGCTGCTCGTGGCGATGCTCTACCACGGCGCGAGCAACTTCGTGGCCGTGGGCTATCTCGAGCTGGCCGGCCGCGACACGGTCTCGATGGTCGTCACCGAGGTGCTGATCACCCTGATCGCTGCGGCGGGCCTGTGGTTCGCCCTCTCGCGGACGGTACGATTGACGAAGCCCGCCGACGGTGCTCTAAATGATCCGCCGACGCGGCCGGACCCGGAGGCACGATGAGTGATAGCGAACAGCGAGTGGCCCTGGTGACCAGCGTCGAGGACTTCTGCGGGCCGCCCGCGGCCAGGGCCCTGTCCGACGCGGGCCTGGCCGTGCTGTGTCACGCTCCGGGGTTCGCCGACGACGCGACCCGCGAGGAGTACACCGAGGCGCATCCAGAGCTCACGCCGCTGGCCGAGCAGTCACCCGAGGGCCTGGTCCGGACGGTGCTCGAGGCTCGCGGGCGGCTCGACGTGGTGGTGAGCAACGACGTGCATCCGGCCGTGCGGGCCGCGATCGAGGACGCAGACCTCGCCGACCTGCGCGCCGGGCTCGAGTCGATGCTGGTCGCGCCCTTTGCCCTGGCCCGGGCCGCGGTGCCCGCGATGAAGCACAAGGGCTCGGGCAAGATCCTCTTCGTCAGCTCGGGCACGCCCCTGCGCGGCCTGCCCAAGTACAGCATGTACTGCGCGGCGCGCGGCGCCACCAACGCCCTGACCCTGTCCCTGGCCCGCGAGCTGGCCAGGTTCAACATCCAGGTCAACGCGATCGCGCCCAACTTCGTCGAGAACCCGACCTACTTCCCGCCAGACCTGCTAGCCGACGAACAGGCGCGCAACAAGATCCTCTCGCAGATTCCGATGGGCCGGCTGGGTACGGCCGAGGAGGTCGGCGCGCTGATCGCCTTCCTCACCGGACCGGGCTCGGACTTCATCACCGGGAGGGTTATCCCGATCGACGGCGGCTGGGCCTGATCGGATAGCCCGGGGGGGACACGCATGCTTCGCCAAACCTGCCTGGTACTCGTGCTGCTACTGCAAGCCGCGGGGCCGGTCGCGGGCCAGGACGCGCGGTGGCTCGATCCGCGGCGCAAGGCCGAGGCCAACCGTGAATGCAAGCGCGGCAACGCCGAGGCCTGCTACAGCCTGGGCATGGTGCAGCTCCTGAACAAGCCGAAGAAGGGCGCGCCCCTGCTGGCCAAGGCCTGCAAGGGCGGCATCGGCGAGGCCTGCCACAAGCTCGGCGAGCTGTACCTCACCTCCGGTCGCAAGGGGCTGGGCAACAAGCCCGCCAAGGCCCGCAAGTTCCATCAGCTGGGTTGCGAGGCCGAGCAGTGGGAGTCGTGCCGCGAGCTGGGCTACCTGCTCGTCGAGGGCCGCGGCGGCCGCGCCGATCCCGGACAAGCGCGCGAGGTGTTCCGCAAGGCCTGCGAATCCGGCCTGGTCGACTGCTGCACCGAGCTCGGCCGCCTGGCCGAGGTCGGCAGCGGCGGGAACGAGAGTCCGGCGCTGGCTCGCCGGATGTACGAACGGGCCTGCGACCAGGGCAACCTCGAAGGCTGCGTCAGGCTCGCGGTGCTGATCCGCGGTGCGCCGGAAGAGGAGAACGATGATCCCCGAGCCCGGAGGCTGCTCGAGCGAGCCTGCGACGAGAAGCACGCCGAGGCCTGCGCCCGCGCCGGCTGGATGGCGGAGAACGGCCTCGGCGGCGAGCGCAACGCCGATCGGGCGGAGAAGCTCTACCGCAAGAGCTGCAAGAGGGGTGCGGCCGAAGGATGTCTGTACCTGGCCTGGCTCGCCGGCCGCGGCCTGGCCGGAAAGAAGGACCGGCAGCGCAAGCTGCTCGCCAGGGCGAAGAAGGCGGGCCTCGACGTGTGGCACGAGCGCAAGCTGATGAGCCTGCTCTGCGAGCAGGGCCGCGCCGAGGCCTGCGATGTGGCCGGCCTGCTCCACGAGACCGGGCTCGGCGGGCCAAAGAATCCTGGCCAGGCGCGCGAGCTGTACCAGAAGTCCTGCGACGGCGGCTTTGCCCGCGGCTGTCTCGACCTGGGCTTCGCGCTGAAGAAGGGACTGGGCGGTAAGAAGAGTTCGTCCCGGGCGCGCGCGATGTACAGGATGGCCTGCGAGCAGGGTTACCGAGGCGCGTGCCGCTAGGCGCGGCTGGGCGCTACTCCTCGCCGAAGGGTCCGGACCAGTAGCGCTGACTCCAATGGCAGGACTCGAACTCGTCGTTCGCCGCCACCTGCCCGTTTGGCAGCCAGTCGGTCCACTCCCCGCACTTCTGACCGCTGTCGTATCCGCCCTGCCGCCGCAGCGTGCCGTCCCCGTACCAGGTCCGCGACGGCCCGTGATTGATCCCGTCCTTCTCGCAGTGCAGATCCGTGCCCGCCGGCGGAGCGCTGCCGACCAGCGTACCGCAGTCCGGACAGGTCTTGTCACACGGATCGTCCCCGCATCCCCCGATCACACCCCCCACGACCAAGACCGCACCAACGATCCACTGCACCCTCCCACGCCGTCGCCGCACCTTCGCACCTCCGGCACCAGATCCTTCACCCCGCGAACTGCACACACAGCAAGTACACGTCATAGTCTAGATCAGGCGGGTACGGCTCGTCGACCCGGTGCAGGATCACGTTGAACTGCATCCTGATGTATGGCTGCCAGCGGTAGCTCAGGCCCACGGTCCAGTTGTCCCTGCGCACCAGCAGGCCGGACTCGTCCGACTCGGTGCTGTACCGCTCCCAGCGAAAGCCCAGCTCCAGCAGGTGGCGCTCCAGCACATCGGTATCCGCGCCGAGCAACCGCAGCAGCGGGTTGAGCCGCCAGATCAGCCGTCCCTCGCGACCGGAGTAGATGAAGTCGGTCTTGCCGTTGTCGTCGAAGTCGTCGAGGATGCTGCCCGCACCGTACATCCACACCATGCGCAGCCCGGTGCCCGGCGCCCGTAGCGTGGCATCGGCCGAGTAGCTGATGCGGTGCAGGTCGTACACCGCGCGCTTGCTCTTGAACACCACGTCGTCGTGCTTGTTGTAGTTGAAATGGGCGCCCAGCGTCAGCACGTCGGCGGCCGCGTCCACCTCCAGCCGCACACCGTAGAAGAACTGCCCCTTGTTGGTCACCACGAACTGCTGCTTGGTGTCGCCGCCGATGAACAGGTTGGCCCCGAGCCCGTTGCCCACCATCAGGAATCCCCGCAGCGGAACGCCGATCACGCCGAGATCGCCCTGCAGGCCCAGACCGAAGTCGCGCAGGAAGGCGCGGTTCCCGTAGAACAGCGAGGAGGTGTACGTGGTGCGCGAGAGCGAGTAGTCCACCAGCGCCACCGAGGTATCGGTGCGCAGGATGAAGTCCAGCTCGCTGTTGGGGATCTGGTTCTCGTACGCGCCGGGGATGCGGAACTGGCCCAGCATCAGCGTCAGGCCCTGAACGGGCGTGACGCGCAGGAGCAGGTCGAGCACCTCCACCCCGTCCTCCAGCTTGAGGTGGAAGTCCACGCCGAGCATACCCTCGAGCACGGACAGCCGGGTGCCGATACGGGCGCGGTTGAGGCTGAAGCCGGTGGTCGAGTCCGCGCCCTCGTCGCCGCTGGGGAACTGATCCGGCCGCGGGTCCGGCGCGAAGTTCATCTCCTCGTGCAGCGTGACCCAGGACTGGAAATAGCCCCAGACCTCGACGTGCTCGTTGACGCGGTAGGCCCGCGCCGGGCCCGCCCACAGTACCAGTGCGCAGAGCAGCGCAGTCGGTGTGTGACGCAGCACCTGGGGAGCCCGCTAGTCGCCGCTGACGCCGAAGCCGTACACGATCACGCTCAAGCTGTCCACGTACGCCCAGCCGCCGTAGTGGTAGTCGAAGTCCTCCACGCCGGCGGGCAGCGGATTGACCCGGATCGCGATCACGCCGCGCACCATCGAGCCCGCGTTGTGGTCCTTGGCGTCGTCGTAGTCCCAGCCGTCGGCGCAGGCCGTGGGCGAGTACTTGGAGCCTCGGTCCGGCGAGCCGGGAGTACTCTGGGGCACGATGATGCGGTACGGGCCCTCGCCGTCGATCTTGCCCGACTCGATGTCCAACTCGGAGACGTCCATCGCCAGGCCGTCGCGCTCGTACGCCAGCATCAGCCATTGCTCGCCCGCGATCTCACCGCCGTCGACCAGGCCGTCGGGCATCACGTCGGGGTACTGCACGAAGCCGCAGTCCGTGCCCAGGCTGTCGGTGCCGAGATTGTCGAAGAACAGGCCGGCCGGAAAGGCATTGTTGATATCCTCGGCGGTGAAGTCCTTCATGTACCCGTCGGGCGCGATCACGGTGATGCCCTGGAAATCGGGCGACGAGGTGTCCACGCCCGCGTCGGCGAGCAGATCCCCGGCCTTGACGCCCCTGTACCAGGAGTAGTTGTCGAACTCCTGCCGGTGCGAGTTGCAGAGCAGGAACTCGTCGTGCGCGGTCAGTGCCTGCAGGTCGCCCATGCCGTAGGTCTTCAGCGGTGCGGTCTGCTGACCGGGCATGCTCTCCGGGTCGCCGGGGTACTTGAGGTCGGCGATCTCGTCGATGTTGCTGTGCCCGTCGCCGTCGGAATCGGCCGACTCGATCGACCGCAACGCCCCGCCGCTGCGGCCGGCCGCCGAGTACGCCGCACCGTACTCGTTGAGCGTCTGTGCGATCGTGGTGGGCTGGGCCTCGATCAGGCTGTCGTCGGGGTGCTCGATCAGATGGCAGTAGTCGCAGGCGTTCTTGTACGTACTGCGAATGTCGCCGCCGCCCCGGTCGTAGGTGAACTCGCCGCCCTTGTGGCAGGTCTGGCAGTCGTCGAGCCGCGTGCCCAGCGCAGCCGGGTACGCGGTGACAAAGGCGTTGGAATCGCGATCCGTCTCATGGCCCTTGTACGAGCGCGACGAGATCCGGTCACCATCGCCGTCGTCGGCGTCGCAGGCCTGCAAGGCACTGCCCAGCACGAGGATGACCGCCGCCAGCAGAACAGTTGATCTCGAATGCATTGCCGGACCTCCGTGGCGCAACCGTTTCGTTATCTTCGGCCTTATATAACGAAGCCGAGCCCGCTCTGTCAACCTCCTGATCTCGGGGGCTTGCATCGCCGATCCAGATTGGCTATATCTCCGCGGAGATAACGCCTGACGGAGGATGCGATGTCGCGCCACCTGCTCCACCCGACCCTCGCCGCGCTCGCGCTGGCCCTCGCGCTCGGCGCCCTCCCGGCACGCGCCGAGGACCGGGCCACGCTCAAGCTCGCCACCACCACCAGCACCGAGAACACGGGCCTGCTCGACGTCCTGCTATCGGCCTTCACCGCCAAGACCAAAATCCGCGTCCAGGTGATCGCGGTGGGTACGGGCAAGGCGCTCAAGCTGGGCGAGAACGGCGACGTGGACCTGGTGATGGTGCACGCACGCGAGGCCGAGGAGAGCTTCGTGGCCCGGGGCTTCGGCGTCGAGCGCCATCCACTGATGAAGAACGACTTCCTGATCGTGGGTCCGGCCGCGGATCCCTCGGGCGTCAAGGGCGCCGGCTCCCTGGACGAGGCGCTGCGCCGGCTCAAGCGCTGCAAGGCGCCCTTCGTCTCTCGCGGTGACAACTCGGGCACGCACATGCGGGAGCTCAAGCTGTGGAAGCTGGTCGACCGGCGGCCGGACGGGCCGGGCTGCTACTTCGAGATCGGCCAGGGCCAGGAGGCGATGCTCAGGATGGCTCACGAGAAGCAGGGCTACGCCCTGACCGATCGCGGCACGTACATCTCGGTGCGGGAAAAGCTGCCGCTGGTTCCGGTGTACGAGCGCGACCCGCAGCTCGACAACCCGTACAGCCTGATCGCGGTGAATCCCAAGCGCCACCGGCACGTGCGTCACGCCGAGGCAACCAAGCTGATCAGCTGGCTCACCTCGGCCGAGGGCCAGAGACGCATCGGCGCCTTCCGCGTCGAGGGCGAGGTGCTGTTCCATCCTACGGCAGTCCAGAAGTAACCGATGCTCGCCTCCGAGATCCTGGAGATCCTCGGCGTCTCGCTCAGGGTCTCGCTGACCGCGACCGCACTCGCCGCCCTGGCCAGCGTGCCGCTGGGGCTGGTCCTGGCGCTCAAGCGCTTCCCGGGCCGCCGGGTGCTGGTCACGGCCTCGCACACGCTGATGGCCCTGCCCACCGTGGTGGTCGGCCTGCTGCTCTACGGCCTGCTCTCGCGCTCCGGCCCGCTGGGCTTTCTCGGGCTGCTGTACACGCCCTGGGCGATGGTCGCCGGGCAGTTCGTGCTCGCGCTGCCGATCATCACCTCGCTGACCTACTCCGCGGTGGTCGGCGTGGATCCGCGGGTACCGCGCACCGCGCTGACCCTGGGCGCCCGGCCCTGGCAGGCCGCGCTGACCGTGCTCTCCGAGGCGCGTTACGCCCTGCTCGCGGCCGTGGCCGCGGGCTTCGGCCGGGTGGTCACCGAGGTCGGCGCCGCGATCATGCTCGGCGGAAACATCAAGGGGTACACGCGCACGATGACAACCGCGATCACCCTGGAAACGGCCAAGGGCGAGTTCGGCCTGGGCATTGCCCTGGGTCTGATCCTGCTCGCCGTGGCCCTGGGCGTGAACCTGCTGATCGCGGTTACGGTGCGAGGGAAGCGATGAGCGCCGCGCTGTACGAGCTGAACGGCATCGAGCGCCGCGAGGCCGGCCGGGTGCTGCTCTCGATGCCGGCGCTGGAGATCAGCGAGGGCGGGATCACGGCCGTGGTCGGACCCAACGGCGCGGGCAAGAGCCTGCTGCTGCGGGTGCTGGCCCTGCTCGATGCACCACAAGCCGGCACGCTGCGGGTCAACGGCGGGCCCGTCGTGCGCAAGGGAGCCGCGCTGACCGAGCAGCGCCGCAGCGTGACTCTGGTCGGCCAGACGCCGTACCTGTTCCAGGGTACGGTGTTTGACAACGTGTCGCTGGGGTTGAAGCTGCGCGGCGTGCCCCGGGCCGACTGGAGCGGGCGCGTGGCCCGGGCGCTGGAGCGCGTCGAGCTGTCCGGCTTCGAGAAGCAACGCGCGCGCAGCCTGTCCGGCGGCGAGGCGAGGCGCATTGCCATTGCTCGGGCCCTGGTGATCGAGACTCCGGTGCTCCTGCTCGACGAGCCCTTTGCCAACCTGGACCAACAGCGCGTGGAGCGGCTCGAGTGGCTGGTGCGGGAGTTGAACCGCGAACACGGCGCCACCGTGATCTTCTCCACACACGACCTGACGCAGGCCCACGCGCTCGGCGGGCGCGTGATCCAGCTCGCCGGCGGGCGGATCGTGAGCGAGCGCCACGACAACCTGTTCAGCGGCTCTGTGGAGCGGGAGGACAGTGGGAGCTTCCTGCGGCTCGACGGCGGCACGCGGCTGGTGCTGCCAGCCGAGTTCTCGGGCGCGGTCACGTGCACCGTCGACCCGGACGCGATCGAGGTACGGCGGCCCGACGATTCGCCGGGCAGCGAGGAGAACCGCATCGCGGGCCGGATCCAGCGCATGGAGATCCGCGGCGATCGAGCGCGCCTGCGCGTGGAAGCAGGCCCTCTGTTCCGGATCGAGTTGCCGCTGGAGCAGGCCCGCGAGCGCGGGCTCACGCTGGGGCAGGAGGTTGTGCTCTGCTTCCCGGCCGCGGCGGTGCGGCAGGTGTGACTCGTGATCGACGTGGAATCCGACCGGGCGATCCGCCCACTGGGCAACCTCGAGTACCTGTACTGGCTGATGGACATCTGCGCCCGTACCAGTTTCGTGTTCGCCGCACGGATTGAGGGCGACCTGTCGTCCGACGTGCTGAAGCAGGCGCTGAGGTCGGTGCAGGCGAGGCATCCGCTGCTGAGGGCGCGCATCATGCCCGACCGCGAGCATGGTGCCCTGTTCCTGCCCTGTGACGCAGCGATACCGCTGAGCATCGAGACGCTGGCGCCTGCCGCCGATGACGACGATGACGCGGAGTTGGTCGCGCTGCTCGAGCGCGAGCACAACACGCGCCTCGTCACCGAGCAGGGGCCGCTGCTGCGGGCCGTCGCGGCCGAGCACGAGGGCGGATGCACGCTGGTGCTGACCTTCCATCACTCGATCGGCGACGCGATCTCGGGCGCTGCCGTGGTGCGGCAGGTCCTCGCCGCCGCACGGGACCTGCACGCCGGCAGGAAACCGGCGAGCGAGCTCTGCCCCGAACCGGGCCCGCTGGAACGCCGCCTCCCGAGTCGACACCGGGGCTGGCGCGGCCTGGTCCGCATGCTGGGGTACAGCTTCGGGCTGGGCCTGCGGAGACTGGTCGGAGGCTGGCCGAGCCACGTGCCCACGGACACGCCGGCCTGGCCCGACGAACGCGCGCTGGGGCTGATCCGCCACGAGCTCGACATGGACCAAACGATTGCCCTGGCCCGGCGCGCGCGGGCCGAGGGCTGCACCGTACACGCGGCCCTGACCGCGGCGCAGCTGTCCGCGATCGCGGCCGAGCACACGGAGCGACGGCGCTCCCGCGTGACCCAGCTCTCCCTGGTCGATCTACGGCAGCGATCCGAGCAGGTCGTGCCAGCAGACTCGCTGGGCCTGATGATCTCGATGGCCGAGACCTGCCACGTGATCGATCCCGAAGCAGATCAGTGGACCCTGGCCGACGAGGTCCAGCGGGCGCTCACGCGGCGGCTCACGCGCGGCTTCCACCTGTACTACCTCCCCTGGCTGGCGCGCCTGGTCCGCTGGTCTCGGTTCACGCGGATGCCCGACGAGTCGGGCTCCCGCAAGATGCTGCGTCAGGGACAGCGCAGCCGCCCGATGGTGGCGCCGCTGTCCAACATCGGTCCGCTCGATCTGGTCCGGGATCACGGGGCCTTCTCGCTCGACGGCCTGGAGTTCCTGATGGCCCTGGCCTCGTCGGGTCTGTTCGGCTCCTCGGTCAGCACCTTCAGGGGAAGGCTGCACTGGAACTTCAGCTACGCCACTCCCGCGATTTCCCGTGAGCGCGCCGCTCGGGTCGCGGAGCGCGCCTTGAGCTCGCTGGTGCGCACACTCTAGCTTCTGGCCGCGAAACAACCCGTCTTGACAGCGTATGATCCCGGGAATACCGTCAGGTAGCGGCAAACACCACAGGCGCCGTTGGGATGGCAGGTTGGCAAAGGGCAAAACCGGTGACACGGCCGCGCGCATCAGCGAGCTGATCGAGCAGGGGCAGCAGCAACTGGCAGCGGGATCCGTGGACGACGCGATCGAGGTCTTCACCGAGGTGCTGCTCCATGACGCGTCCAACGTGACCGCGCTGCAGGCACTCGAGCAGGCGTACCAGAAGAAGAACCAGCCCGGGGCGCCGTCCCCGGCGCCGGCCGCAGTGGATCAGGAGCTGGCCGCCGCGGTTGACGTGCCGGCGGCCGCGATCGAGGAGGCGATCGCCGCGGTAGAGGCGGCGGCCGCGGCCAAGCAGGAGGTTGCGACCCGCCCGCCGGCGCCTGCCGCTCCGGAGCCCGCTGCTCCGGAGCCCGACGTTGTCGCCGCAGACCAGGGCCAGGGTAGCGCGGCCAGGGCCGAGCCATTGCCCGAGCCGGTTCCAGCCAGGCAGACGGCCGCGACCGCAACTGCCCCGCCGCTGGAGCCGGCGATGGACACTGCTCGTCCGAGCGAGTTCCTGCCCGAGGAACCGGAACCCGAATTCGTCAAGCCGGCCAGTGAAGCCTTGGCTCAGGACGAAGGCCCCAAGCCGGCTCGCGAGGCCACAGCCCAAGACACGGGCACCGAGGCGAGGACGGAGCCAGAGCCCGAGATCCTGTTCGTCGCGCCCGAGCCGAGCCGGGCCCCTCGGCCCGATCCAGGGCCCGGCGCGCCCGGGCCAACCCCTGCGCCCCAGCCCGACAGGGCTCCCCGCGTGCCAGAGCCAGAGCCCGAGCCAGAGCCAGCGTCTGCGCCGCCGTCAGACGATGGCATGTACATCCAGGTCCGCAAGCCCGGCGCTCCGCCCCCGGCCCCGATTGACCGTTCCGAGCCTCTGCCCGACGGTAAGTTTCCGGCGCTGCCGAAGCCCGACGAGTCCCTCCCGGTCGTCGAGACGCCAGCCCCCGCGGCAACCGAGCCCACGCCCGGAGCTGCACCGTCGGCCGCAGCAGCGCCGACACCGGCACGAGCTCCGATTGTCGACGACGCAACGCCGGTTCCCACGACCGCCACGATCGAGGACGCGGGCGCGGCTCTGCCCACGCGCCGCGAGGAGTTCACCCTGCCCTTCCTGCTCGACGTGCTCCGCCAGCAGGGCCTGCTGAACGAGGAACAGTGCAGCGAGTCCGAGGAGAGCGCGGATCAGGTCTGGAGCGAGCTGCTGCAGGACAGGTTCGGCGCGTCCGCCGGCAAGCTCAGCTACCAGCGCGGCGGGCCGCGCGACCCGATCACGCCGATCGAGATCGTGGCGACCCAGGAGTTCGAGGCAGCCGACGGCAAGCTCCAGGTGCTCAACGAAGATCTGATCACCCGGGCAGTGGCGCGCTTCGCCGGCGTTAGCTTCCGCAAGCTCCGACCGCGAAGCCTCGACGCCAAGACAGTCTGCGCGGCCTTCAGCGCCGAGTTCGCCCGGAGCCAGACCGCAGTATCGATCGAGGTCGGGCCGGGCAAGGTCACGGTGGCCACGGACAATCCCTGGAACCGCACGATCGTGAACCACATCCGCCAGCATTCCGGCTCCGAGGTCGAGCTGGTCATGGCGTCGAGATCGGAGATCGACGCGGTGATCGATCAGTTCTTCGGTGCCCGCGAACGCCAGAAGGGCATTCGCAACATGCAGCGGGCCATGACCCGCCAGAAGGGCAAGCAGGAAATACGCAAGCTGATCAAGCGCCTGGTGGTGCTGCTGATCCTCGTCGGCCTGGCCGCGTACGCGCTGACCCACATCGACCAGATCCGCTCTGCCCTCGGCGGAGCCGCGGACGATGTGGAACAGAGCATGGACGACAGGGACACGGTGCTCGGCCGCCTCAAGGACGACATCGACCACGCCAGAGACGTGGTGGATCAGGCCCAGGACAGGCAAGCCGAGCAAGAGCAGATGCTGGAGCAGATCAACCGTGAGGGCCGTGGACCATAGCCGGACCTGCTCGACGCCGCAGCTAGTCAGAAAAAGATCGATCAATGGCTGCACCCGCAGTACAATCATCCCGATGAGCAAGTGCGAGCAAGGGCAGCAGCCAACACGATCGAGGGCGCGCGCTCGCCACTCCCGTGATCCGCGCCGCCGGCTGACCTGGATGCTGCTCATCGTCGGATCGGCCTGGCTCTGGGGCTGCAGCGAGCACGATTTCTCGGGAACCGAGCTAATCTGCGCCAGCGGTGGCGAGTGCCCGGAGGGGTACATCTGCTGCCCTGACGAGCGCTGCCGCACGAGCTGCGGCGGTGACTCGGACGCGGACACCGACACCGACGCGGACACCGACACCGACGCGGACACCGACGCGGACACCGACGCGGACACCGACACCGACGCGGACACCGACGCCGACGCGGACACCGACACCGACGCGGACACCGACGCGGACACCGACGCGGACACCGACGCGGACACGGATGCCGACGCTGCTCACGAAGCCGAAGCCGACGCCGCTTGCGAGGCCGAGGCCGAAGAAGAGTGCTCTGAGGCCGATGGGGATCCCTGCGTACCGGACTGCACCGGCCAGTGCGCGGGCGCGGACGATGGCTGCGGCAAGGCCTGCCCGACCAACCAGTGCCCCAACACCTGCTGCGACACGGTCTGCTGCGCGGCCGAGCAGGTCTGTGACTCGTCCAATCTCTGCTGCACGCCGTCAGCCTGCAGCGAGGACGAGTGCGGCACAAAGAACGACGGCTGCGGCGGCACGAAGAGCTGCGGCGGGTGCGGCGCCAATGCCGACTGCGTGGGCGGATTCTGCGAGTGCCGGGACGAGGAATGCAACGGCACCTGCTGCGGCGAGGGCCAGATCTGTCATGCCGGCACCGGAGCCTGCTGCTTGCCGAACTGGCAAGACGACGGTCCGTGCGACTGCCAGCGCACCGCGTGCGAGGGCTGCGACGGAACCAGGCCCCAGGACGACGGCTGCGGCCACACGCGTCAGCAGCCCTGCCACAAAGAGCCGGCCGGCTGCCCCACGCACTGCTGCAGCGGCGAATGCTGTGACAGCTCCGACGACGTATGCTACGGCGGCGGCTGCTGTACGCCCGCGACCTGCAGCTCGCTGCAGAAGCAATGCGGCACCTGGGACGACGGCTGCGGCGGCCAGGTCAACTGTCCCGGCTGCCTCAACGGCGGTGTGTGCCAGGACGGCATCTGCGTCTGCCCGTACGAGAAGTGCAACGAGGTGTGCTGCGCAATCGGTGAGGTCTGCGACCGTCACGGGTCCCACGACTGCTGCGATCCCGCTTGCGGGCCAGACCAGCACTGCGGGCCCGACCAATGCGGCAACCCGGATGGGTGCGGCAGGTGCAATCCGGGGTGGATCTGCTCGGAGGGGCGCTGCATCAAGCTCTGATGCCGAGCGCGGCTCCTCTGCAGACTGACTCTCTACTTCGTGGTCCAGCGCCACACGCCGTCCCAGCCCTCGCCGGGCGGCTCCTGCTCGAGGATGGCCACCCGCTCGAGGTACACGTCGGACGGCCCGTCCTCACCGCCACGGGCTGCCTTGACCTTCTCGATGGCCTGCCGAGCTCCCGGCCAATCCTGCTTGGTGTAGAGTTCGATCCCTCGCTCGAAATCGGCGATCCACGCACGGGTGTCCTCGTCGGGCGCGCCCTCGGCGATGCACTCGTACAGCCCGATCGGCTCCTCCTTGCCCTTGACCGTCACCCGGTCTAGCAACCGCACGGTGAAGGCGTCGGCGATCTTGGCGCGCGTGAACTCGCTGATCAGGATCTCCACGCGGTACTGCTTGGTCAGGCCTTCGAGCCGCGAGGCCAGGTTCACGTGATCGCCGATCACGGTAAAATCCATCTTCTTCTCGGAGCCGATGTTGCCCACCACCATCGCCCCGGTGTTGATGCCGATGCCGGCGCGGATCGGCGGGAGCCCGCGCTCTTCCCAGCTCGGCGCCATCTCGGCCAGCCGCTCGCTCATCGCCAGGGCCGAACGGCAGGCATCGTGTGCCTGGTGGTAATTGTGCAGCGGCGCGCCCCACACCGCCATGATCGCGTCGCCGATGTACTTGTCGAGCATTCCCTTGCGCTCGAGGATGCAGTTGCTCATCGCCGAGAGGTACTCGTTTAGGAAGGGTACGAGCTTCTCGGGCTTCATCTTCTCCGAAATCGAGGTGAAGCCGCGGATGTCCGAGAACAGCACCGAAAGCACCTTCTTGTCGCCGCCGAGCGTCACCTTGTCCGGGTGCTCGATCAGCTCGTCGATCAGATCCGGGGCGAGGTACTTCTCGAAGGTACCGCGGATGAACTTCTCCTCACGGTCCCGTGTGAAGTGGTTGTACACGCCGGTAAAGATGAAGGCGAACATGATCATCCAGAAGGGTCGCAGCAGGTCGAGCCAAATTCCGAACACGTGGAACACCAGCTCTCCGCCGAACACGGCCAGCAGCGCCAGCGCCACGCCCACCACCAGGGCACGGCCTTGCTTGAGGTATGCCGAGCCGAGCGCGGTGAGCAGGGCGCCGAGCACGGCCAGCATCATCCGCAGCCACGCCGGCGCGCGGTGCGGCGCCTCCCCCGCGACCAGCATCCGCAGGGCGTTGGCGTGGGCGTACACCAGCGGCTCGCTCGTCGTGTACGGCGTGGGTCCGTGATCTCCGATGCTCGCTGCGGTCGGGCCGACGAGCACCACGCGGTCCTTGAACGCCGCCTCCAGATCCAGCCCGGGTTCGCCCCCGCTCATCGCCGCCTTGCCCGCCAGGAGCACGTCCGACATCGAGTAGGTCGGTATGTCCGCGCCCGAGGATCGGTAGTCGATCATCTGCAGCGCGTCGAGCTGCAGCCGGCGCTCGCCGAGCACCAGCTCCATTCCGCCCTCGGGGCTGGCGGTCACGCTACCGCCGCCGAAGTACATCGCCGCCGCGATCACCGAGAGGTGTGGCACGAGCTTGCCCCTGAAGCGGTAGAACGGGTTGAACCCGCGGAACAGGCCGTTGACGTCCAGAGCGAAGTGAACGTGCCCGAAGGCCTCGGCTGCCTCGCGCAGCGGAGGGTTGGGTGCCACCACGTCGTCGGCCCTCGGCAGGCCGGCGATGCGCGCCTCGGGCCAGGCCGCGGCGAGCACCTGCACGGCGCCGGGCAGGGCCTCGCCGCCGTGCTCGTCGGCCGCGGCCTTGAGCTCGACCGCCAGACCGGTCTTGCCGCTGGCCGCGATCAGCCTGCCGAAGCTCACGTCATTGTTCTCGTCGCGCGGGTCCGGGTCGGGAAAGAGGATGTCATAGACCACGGCCCGGGCGCCGCCCTGCTGGCGCAGGATCAGCGTCAGCAGCCCGTAGTGGGTGCGGTCGATCGGCCAGCCAAAATCCGGGTCGGTCACAGTGGTATCGTCCACCGCGACCACCGCGATCGGCGCTTCGAGCGGCTGGGAGCCGCGGGTGCGGATCATCGAGTCCAGCGTGCGGTGCTCGAAGCCCTCGAACAGATGGGTCTGCGAGAGCAGCAGGGCCAGCATCGCCCCGGCCATACCCACTAGTAGAGCGATCCGCTTCCCGCGCCGCCTGGTGTTCTTCGCATCTGCCGTCATGTTGGTCCAAACCTATCATCGGGCCACGGCAGCGGCAAGAAGCGTCGTGTCCTGGGCAGCGGGGAAGGACTGTGCTAGCCTGCGCGAGCCCGCGCGCCCCGCGAAGGAGGAACGCCGACGTGGAAGTACCCCGTGTATTCGAGTCTGCCCTGGCCCTCGCCGAGCTGCCCTACTTCGAGCTGCGCGACGACGAGCGCCTCGTGATCTCGGAGTTGATCACCGATCCGATCGTGGACGTGCACACGCACCTGGCCCTGAGCTACCTGCGCCGGGAGCCCAGCGTCGATCTGTGGCGCGAGCACTCCCGCACCGAGCACTATCTGCCCGTGGAGCAGCGGTTCGACATGGAGGTCTACGCCTGCCAGAACTACTCCGCGGCAAATCTGAAGCGCATGAAGCACGACCTCACGCTGGGTAGCCTGACCCGCAGCGGCATGCGACGCACGCACACGGTGCCGAACATCCAGCGGGAGATGGCAGAGCTCGGCGTGGTCGCCTCGGTGCTGCTGCCGATCGACTTCCCCTGGCTGTCCTGGAACGCCGAGACGTACCTCGGTGTGGTGAGCCGGACCACGGGCTTCATCGGCTTCGGCTCGGTGCACCCGTACGACCGCGACGTGGTGGGCAAGATCAACCGCCAGCAGGCCCTCGGGGCCAGGGGCGTCAAGGTCCACCCCGCGATCCAGCTGCTCCCCGCAGACAACGAGCGGGCGATGGCGCTCTACCGGCACTGTGCCGATCTGGGGCTGCTCGTGCTGTGGCACTGCGGGCCGGTCGGCATCGAGCCGGCGCTGGGGAGACACTTCTCCCAGCTCAAGCACTACTGGCGGGCCGTGCGCGAGAACCCGCGCACGACCTTCATCCTCGGCCACTCCGGCGCGCTGCAGTTCGAGATGGGCCTCGAGTTGGCCCAGCGCTACGACAACGTGTATCTCGAGACCTCGAGCCAGGAGCTGGCCCACGTCCGGCGGATCGTGGACGAGGCGCCGCCCGAGCGCGTGCTGTTCGGCAGCGATTGGCCATTTTACCACCAGGCGATGCCGCTGGCCAAGCTGCTTATCGCCACCGAGGGGAAGCCCGGCGCGCGCCGGCGGATCCTGTGGGAGAACGCGGCGCAGCTGTTCAGGCTACAGCAATAGCACACCACGCCAAACCGCACCACGCCCACCCCAAACCGAGAGCAATCTATGCGCCACTAGGACGCCATAGGACATTCACGGGCAAGCGCGTTCAACACCAATAGTCCGGATTCCTGGACCCAAAATCCGGATTTCCGACGCTGACCCAAAATTGAATTCCGAAAAACCCAACCATTCCAACACGCCCCCGCTGGCACGAACC
>Ga0272442_10001392_pt1 | contig 36901 bp, 29 predicted proteins | sample SSMForm2O_FD_200262 | JGI IMG/M metagenome (GOLD analysis project Ga0272442, IMG submission 200262) | Marine sediment archaeal communities from Little Sippewissett salt marsh, Falmouth, MA, United States - SSM-Form-2O | ecosystem: Environmental > Aquatic > Marine > Wetlands > Sediment ... | reverse complement strand
AAACGATTACGCCAACCGCAACGTACGCGATTGCCGCAGCGATAACATCCAGAATCTCCATGTCTGTTTCCTGTTATCAGGTGTAGATCAGGTAAACCAGGCCGACGGCTACCGCGAGAAAGAGCATCGTCATGATGCCGCCGGCTTTGATGTAATCGGCGTTGCGGTAGCCGCCGGGCGACATCAACAGGGCATTGACCTGATGCGTGGGTAGCACGAACGAGTTCGACGCGCAGATGGCCACCAGCAGGGCCAGGGCCCGCGGGGCGATGCCGACCTGCTGGGCTATGAGGATCACCAGGGGCACCAGCAGGACGGTGGCCGCGACATTGGACATGAACAGCGAGAACAGGGTCGTCAGAACGGCGACGCTGGTCATGATGACAATCGGATGCTGGCCTCCCAGCAGGCGGATCATCCATTCGGAGATATATTTGGCGGCCCCCGTGTTGTCCATCGCCACGCCCAGCGGAATCAGACCCGCGAGCAGAAAGACCGTTCGCCAGTCCACGGCCTTGTATGCCTCGTCGATGGTCAAGACGCGCAGGATCACCATGGCCAGCACGCCGGTCAGCAGTCCCACGGCCAGCGGTGCCCCGAGCAGGACCAGTGCGACCGCTCCGAGGAAACAGGCCAGCGAGACCACCGGTTTGGACCGGCCGGTGATGTGTCGTGCGACCGGGGTGACCAGCACGAAGTTTGTCCGGTCGTCCAGCGCTTTGATGGTTTCCCACTGACCGTGTACGATCATTGCGTCGCCGGCCTGCAACGGTTGGTCGGAGAAATCCTCTCGCATTTCTGCGGCCCCGCTGAGCAGCAGGATCGGCTCGACGGTGTGGTGCTTGCGCAAGGCCACGTCGCGCAGGGTCTTTCCCACCAGGGGCGCGCGGGGCGGGATGATCAGTTCGGCGAATCCGGAACTCTGGCCGGTCCGCAGCGATTGAAAGACCTCCGTGCTCTGCGGCGTTAGCTGCCAGTCGCGCGTGAATCGTTCGAGATCCTCCGACGGTCCGATCAGGGCCAGTTTCTGCCCGGTGGCGAAACGGGTGTAGCGCCACGGGGCATAGGAAATGTCATCGCCTTCGGCCAGCGCCAGCAGGTTCAGGTGATAGCGTTTCCAGAGTTCCGCCTCCTCCCGCGTTCTTCCCACCAGGGAGCTGTCGGGACCGATCGCGCACTCGTACACGGTCGACGGGAGCTTCCATGTCTCGATGAGTACTTGCTGGGCGCCCGTGCCTTCTTCTTCCTGGGCCGATTTGCGGGCCGGTAAAACGGACTTGCCGAAGACGAAGAAATACGCGAGGCCCGCTGCCAGCAGGGCCAGGCCTACCGGCGTGACGCTGAAGAGCCCGAAGGTTGGCACGTCCGCTTGCCGGAGTAGATCGTTGAGGATGATCAGCGGTCCCGAGGCCACCATGGTCAGGGTCCCGCCGAGTATGGCGGCGAAGCCCATGGGCATGAGCAGGCGCGATTCCGGAATGTGCGTGCGACGCGCGATTCGCAGGAGGGCCGGGAGGAACAGGGCAGCGGCGCCAATGTTCTGCATGAAGGCGGAGATGAAACCCACGGCTGCTGAAACCAGGGCCGTCAGGCGGCGCTCACTGGTGCCGGCCAAACGCACGATGGGCCCTGTGATGGACTGCATGATCCCGGAACGATCCACTCCGTATCCGAGGATCATCACGGCAATGATCGAAATTACGGCATTGCCGGCAAAACCACTGAAGGCTTGCGCCGGCGTGACCAGCTTGAGCCAGGCCAGCGTGAGCATCACCGCAATCGCGATCACGTCGACGCGCAACCATTCGCTGACAAAGAGCACCACTGTGGCCGCCAGAACGGCCAAGGCCATGGCAATCTCGAACGTCATAGCAACCAGACTCCCCGGGGACCGCTGTTCGACACGGCTCTCAATATAGCCGAGTCATGTCGCGAAATCTACGTTTTTGATCCAGATAGTAGATTCGGATCAACGCGGCTGTCCAGGACAGGGGGTCCGCCGTGGCAAGGGCTGGCGGACTCCCAGAGGCGTTACGATACAGGTAGCATCCCGATCGCCATCGTTAACCATTGCGTCCGAGGTTTAGGCCGCCAGAGCCCACAGATGCCTCGGCAAACTCGGGGGCCTCGATCTCGCCTGACGGACTCGACGGTGGAGCGTGAGGTGCTGGGGCGCAGGCCCGGCCTACTTCTTGTAGGTGGTTTCGGGGTCGTAGACCTTTTGGGCGATGAGTTCCAAGTCCTTTTCTGAATTGGGCTTGAGTGCGCGGTAGAAGCAGGATTGGAAGCCGACATGGCATTGGCCGGCGTCGACGGTGACCTTGAGGACGAGGCAGTCCTGGTCGCAATCGACGAGGATCTGCTGGACTTGCTGGACGTGGCCGGATTCCTCGCCTTTTTTCCAGAGTTTCTTGCGGGAGCGGCTGAAGTAGGTGGCCCGACCGGTGGCGATGGTCCGATCCAGGGCCTCGCGATTCATGTAGGCCACCATCAGGATCTCGCCGGTGGCGGCGTCCTGGGCGATGGCGGGGATCAGGCCGTCGGCGTCAAACTTCGGGACGAATTGCAGGCCTTCCTCAATGTGCTTCGATTCCAATGCGATTTATCCTTAAATTCTTGGTTAACAACAGCTTGCCACGGAATCTTTTACCCGTTATGATCTGTGGAGACAAGGTCTTTTCGGAGAGAAAGATTGCCCAACGCTGACAACGAGAAGAGAACCCGGCATCTGTCGCTGTTGGCCCGGGTGGGGGTGGCGGTCGCGGCGATCGGCTGGGTCCTTCATGGCCAGAATTGGCACGAATTGGGGGAGGTCTTTCAGCGGCTCAATCTGGGGTATTTCATTCTCAGTCTGCTGACGTATGCGGTGGCCCAGTTGGTGATCGCCTTTCGTTGGTGGCTGCTGCTACGTGCCCAGTCGATTCACATCGCTGTTCTTGCCACGTTCCGGCTGCATTTCCTGGGTCTTTTCTACAACAATATCATGCCCAGCTCTGTGGGTGGGGATCTGCTGAAGGCCTGGTACGTGACAAAGCATACCGACAAGCGGGTCGAGGGGGCGCTGAGCGTGCTGGTGGACCGTTTGGTTGGGCTTTTCGGGATGGTGCTGATGGCGATTGGGGCGTACCTGATCTTCCTGCGTGGGCAGTCGATTGAGGGGGGGGAGGACCCCAAGGGCGGTCTTGGCCTTTCGCTGGGCGCCTATCGATCGGCACTGCTCTGGTCCGTTGCGGTGATCGGGGCGGCTGTGGTGGCGCTACTGCTGTATCCCCGGACGCGTGTCGCGATTTGGCGGATTGGCGGTCGCATCGCGGTCCGTGGAGCCGCCCTGTTGCGGCGGGTCTGGACGGCGGCCGTGGTCTATTGTTCCAGGCCGGTGACGATGCTGCTGGCGTTGCTGTTGACCCTGATCGGACAGAGCGTGGTGGTCACTGCCTTTTGGCTGCTGGGGCGCAATCTGGGGATTGACGCGGAGGCGAAACATTATTTTGTGATCTTCCCGATTAGCTGGGTTGTGGCCGCGATACCGGTGAGCATAGCCGGTTTGGGGGTCCTCGAAGCCGGTCTGGTGACCCTTTTCACGTCGCTGACGGCCGCCAAGGGCGAGAGCGCTCTGGCCTTGGCGCTGTGTCAGCGATTTGTGTGGGTGCTGACGTCCTTGCCGGGAGGTGGCGTTCACTTGCTTGGGGGGCATCTGCCGAGCGAGTTTTTAGTTGACGAGTGAAACACCGTAAATTAAGCTGCAAACGTTGGATAGGATACAATCTGGCTGTCTTTGCGGCAGTCGAGCTGGGGTCTTCTTCCGTGGCAGCGAAGGACTGTTGTACAGAGGGATGAGTATCACGACACGCTTGCGAAGCTATTTCCTCCGCGGCCTGGCCGTTTTGCTGCCGACGTTGCTGACGATTTGGATTCTGGTATGGGGTTACAACGTCATACAGAACAACGTCAGCGTTCACATCAGCCGTGGGCTGGTCTGGCTGATTGTGCGGTTTCAAGGTCAAGAGTGGGGCACCGAGGAACGGTTGAAGGAGATCCTCGTGGACGGTGCGGCCGGGTCGGCCATAGGGTTCTTCATCGCCCTTCTGCTAGCCTGTGTCGTGGGGGCCCTCCTGGCGAGCGTGGTGGGTCGGGCGCTCTGGCGTATCGTCGAGGCTTTCATCATGAGCACGCCGATACTGCGTGGGGTGTATCCTTATGTTAAACAGGTGACCGACTTCGTGTTTACCCAGGAGGAGCAGCAGGCAATGTTTTCGCGGGTCGTTGCGGTTGAGTACCCTCGAAAGGGAATATGGTCGATCGGCTTCGTCACGGGCTCCGGACTCAAGCGGATCACGGAGAGCGTTCAGAAGGAGTTTCTAACGGTGCTGATCCCGAACTCCCCGACGCCGGTTACCGGGTATGTGATTGTGGTGCCGAAGGAGCAGACGATCGCTCTGGAGATGACCGTTGAAGAGGCCGTGCGGTTTGCGGTCAGTGCGGGTGTGATTGCCCCCGGCCGTGATGACGCGGCGGCTCTGCCAAGGGCGTACGCGGAACGGCAGGCGGACGAATAGCAGATGGGGTGTGTCATGGTTAAGGAGAAGAGCGTTGCTTTTCAAAATCACGGGTAAACACATTACGGTCACGGACGCCATGAAGGCGTATTCGGAAGAGAAGACGGCCAAACTCCCGAAGTTCTACAGCGGTGTCAATCAGGTGGAGGTTGTGGTCGACGGCGGCGAGGCGGGCAACAACGTGAGTGCTGAGATCATTGCCAGGGGCGAGCACAGCAACGTGTTCGTTGCCACGGAGGTGGGCGATGATGCGTACAAGTGCATTGACGCGGCCGTACACAAGCTCGAACGGCAACTTCGACGAAAGAAGGAGAAGGAGCGAAACAACAAGCACACCACAGGTGGACACGAGCTGGAGTAGTTTGGGTTGGCGTGGAGGCGAGGCGTTCGTCTCCTCCGGGGTCGTCCGGATCATTGTTGCTTCAGATAGGACTGGGCGCGAAGAATGAAGTTTGAAGATTTTGTGTGTTATGAGGCGACGGTTCCCGAGTTGCAGGGCACGGACCGCGACAGCGCCATTCGGGAACTGGTGTCGGCGTTGGTCGACGCTGGGCAGCTTCCATCGGATAGTGCCGATGAGATCGCCACGGCGGTGATCAAGCGTGAGAGCGAGGCCAGCACGGGGATGGGCAAGGGTGTGGCTGTTCCCCATGTCAAGCATTCCGTCGTGGCGGACGTGGTGGCGGTGATCGGTCAGACGGCGGCCGGCATCGATTTTTCGGCTCTCGACGAACAGTTGGTGTATTCGGTGATTCTGTTGATCAGTCCGATCGACAGCCCTGACCGTCACCTTCGCGCGATGGAGAATGTGTTCAAGCATCTCCAGAAAGAGAAGTTCCGCAAGTTCCTGCGCCAGTGCCAGAGCCCGGAGGCGTTCGAGGATCTGCTGAAAGAGGCGGACGAGAATCCCTCATGGTGAGTCAATGGCCTCTGACTTCTGAGACCAAGGAGTCCTGAGATGCAGGCAGGAGAAGAGACATTGGAAAGGCTGGGTGCCGAGATTACGGTGGAGATCAAGAACGCCGATGGTCTGCACATGCGTCCTGCCATGCTCTTTGTCGATCTCGCCAGCCAATTCGATTGCGACATTGTCGTCAGCAACGGCCAGACTGACGGCGACGGCAAGAGCATTATGGCCATGAGCATGTTGGCGGCCACCTACGGGACGCGTTTGAAGATAACGGCTGAGGGACCGGAGGCCGAGAAGGCTATCGCCGCACTCCGCGAGCTTGTGGAGGTGCGGATGTTCGATGAGCCGCCGCCTGAAGGCAAGAGGTAACGGGCTCGGACAAGACTCTGAGATGGAGATAAAAAAAGGAATCGCGGTATCGCCGGGCGTCTCGATCGGCAAGTGCTTGATTATCGACTCGGAGGACTATCGGATTCCCCGTCGTGAGATCGAGTCGTCTCAGCGGATGGTCGAGGTTCAACGGGTGCGCAACGCGTTCCGGGACGCGATCGGGGACTTGACGGAACTGGAGAGCGATCAGGACCAGACCGGGGGTGGGCGGATCAAGGACATCTTCGCGGTTCACCTTCGTTTTCTGCGGGACCGCAGCTTGCGGAGGCGGATCACCGATCTGGTCTACAGCGACTCGGTGACAGCGGAGTATGCCGTCTCGACGGTCCTGCGTCAGATCGCCTCACACTTCGCGAATGTCAAAGACACCTACATCAGCGAGCGGGCGGCCGATATCTATGATATCGAAAGGCGTCTTCTCAAGCAGTTGCTCGGTCACAAGCGGGAAGATGTCGGGCGGCTGCGTGAAGAGGTTGTGGTTGTTGCACGTGAGCTGAGTCCCACGCAGACCGCGGGTTTCAATAAGGCGTTCGTTAAGGGCATTGCCTCGGACGCGGGTGGTCGCACGAGTCACGCGGCGATCGTGGCTCGCTCTCTGGGTATCCCGGCCGTGGTGGCTCTGGAGGATTTGACGGAGATCGTCCATGGCGGGGACACGGTCATCATCGACGGCAACCGCGGGCTGGTGATCGTCGATCCGACGGAAGAGACGATCAGCCAGTACGAGGTGTATTCACAGGAGTTCGTCGCCCTCGAGCACAAGCTCGATGGGATTCGCGAGAAGCCGGCGGTGACCCGGGACGGGGCGACGGTGATGCTGCTGGGCAACATCGAGTTTCCCGATGAAGCTGAGGCGGTCCTTCAGAAGGGGGGCGATGGGGTGGGGCTCTACCGTACGGAGTTTCTCTATCTGAACCGTCCGACGGAGCCGAGCGAAGAGGAGCACTACCGCGCCTACGCGCAGACGGTCCGCGTCTTTCGAGAGCGTCCCGTCGTGATTCGTACGGTGGACCTGGGGGCCGACAAGTATACGCAGAGCAAGCGTTTCGCTCCGGAGCCGAACCCGTTCCTGGGGCTGCGGTCGATCCGTTTTTGCCTTCAGAACCTGACGATGTTCAAGACACAGCTTCGTGCGATTCTGCGGGCGTCGGTTTTGGGGCAGGTCAAGGTCATGTTTCCTCTGATCACGAACATTCAGGAGCTGATGCAGGCCAAGATGATTCTTCATGATGTCATGGAGGACCTGGACGAGGAATCGATCGAGTACAATCGGGATATTGATGTAGGCATCATGGTCGAGACGCCCTCGGCGGCGCTGACCGCTTCGACCTTGGCGCGGGATGCGGATTTCTTCAGCATCGGGACGAACGACCTGACACAGTACACTCTGGCGGTGGACCGGGGCAACGAACTGGTCTCGACGTTGTACTCGCCTGCCGATCCGGCCGTGCTTCGATTGGTGCGCACGGTGATTCAGGATGCTTACAAGGCGCAGATTGACCTGTCCGTTTGTGGGGAGATGGCCTCGGAGCCGGAATTCGTGATGATCCTTCTGGGGTTGGGGGTTCGTACGTTGTCTCTGTCGGCACCGATGATTCCGGAAATCAAGCAGGTCATCCGCTCGGTTACGTTGGAGGACTGCAACGTTCTGACGAGAAAGGTGTTGGGCATGAACTCCGAGCGACAGATTTCAAACTATCTTCGCAATGCCGTGCGCAAGATTCTGCCCGAGGCGTTCTGATGGATGAGGCCCTGCGGGGCTAGAAGGGAAGCGAGAAGCACCGGACGAGGATGATCAGGTAAGAACCGGGGATTGATGTGTAACGAGATGGAAGTAGAGAAGACAGACGGGAAGTCGCAGGGAATTTCGCAAGGCGGTGCCTTTGTCTCTGCAACGACCGACGCGACGGCTGTGGTGCGTTTCGGGATCGGTGGTCTGCTGCGGTTTCTCTCGCATGCTGAGACGCTGCGTCTGTTTGAACGGGCGTGTGCCCGGGCCGGTGTGCCGGTCAAGTACACGCAGGGGTTCAATCCGCATCCGAAGTTGTCCTTGCCACTGCCTCGGCCGGTGGGTGTGGCCTCGGATGATGAGTTGCTGGTTCTGAGGCTGTACAAGGCAGAGGGATTTCCCTTGGAGGGAGGACAGGAGGCGGCGCGTCTTCGGTGGCAGGATCGGGCGAGGGACAGGTTGGCCGCGGCGCTGCCGGCTGACATTGTTGTCAGTTCGGTGACGCTGGAGGATTCCAAGGCGTCGTTCGGTCCCGAGTCGGTGCAATATGTGCTGGCCTTGAGACAGATCGGGGCTTCGGAAACGGCGCTTGGCCTGAAAGCCAAGGCTGCCGATCTCCTGGCCAGTGAGCGTCTGGTTCTCGACCGGAAGTCGCCAAAGCGAGGCGGTTCGCGTTGCGTCGACGTTCGGCCGTTTTTGAAGTCAATTCGATTTGAGGAAGCCCGCGCGGTTGTGGAGTGCGGCGTCAGCAATGCGGGCTCCATTCGTGTGGGTGAAATTATGGGCCTCCTGAATGTGGAAGCGACGGATCTGGCTGCGCCGATCCGGAGGAGGAACACCATATGGAAGACAACATAACCTTCGCATCCGGGGGGTTCATATCTCCTGGTCGCGATGCAGAGGACGAACAGTATGTCACGAGAGATGTTGATTAATGTAGCAGAGCAGGAAGAATGCCGCGTGGCCGTGGTGGAGAAGAGTTCGCTGGAAGAACTCTATGTGGAGCGTGCCAGTGTCGGCGCCCATGTCGGGAATATCTACAAGGGGCGCATCGTCAATATTGAGTCCGGGATTCAGGCGGCCTTCATCGATATTGGGATCGAGAAGAACGGTTTTCTCCATATCTCCGACCTGCACCCTCGCTATTTTCCCAAGACAAAGAGCAACGTACTGGAGAGCATCGGTCGTCGCCAGGCGCTGAAGGATCGTCCGCCGATGCAGAACTGCCTGCGCCGGGGCCAGGAGCTTGTGGTTCAGGTGACCAAGGAAGGTCTCAAGACGAAGGGTCCGACGTTGAGCACGTACCTGGCCTTGCCGGGCAAGCATCTGGTGATGATGCCTTGGATGAAGGGCTACGGTATCTCGCACAAGATCGATGACGAAGAAGAGCGGAAGCGTTTGGCACAGGTCTTCGAGGAGAGCAACGCGCCGAAGGGCCAGGGTTTCATCATTCGGACGGCCGGTCAGGGCAGCTCGAAGCGCGACGTGCAGAACGACTTGCGGTATCTCGGTCGCCTCTGGCGTGCGGTTCAGAAGCGCATCGATACGGAGAAAGCCCCGGGAGAGATCTATCAGGAATCGGACCTGGTTATTCGCGCTTTGCGCGACGTGTTCAATAGCAAGGTCACGAAGATCGTGTGTGATTCCGATGGGACGGTTCGGAAGATCAAGGACTTTCTGTCGATTGCCATGCCCCGGCTCAAGCCCAAGGTAACCCACTACGACGGCAAGATACCGCTGTTTCACAAGTATCAGATCGAAGGGGAGATTGCGAAGGTGCAGTCGCGGACCGTGGAACTGCGGTGCGGTGGCTCGATTGTCATCGAGCAGACTGAGGCGTTGGTTTCCATCGACGTCAACAGCGGGCGGCATCGCAAACAGCAGAACGCTGAGCAAACGGCCTTCGAGAGCAATATGGAAGCGGCGATCGAGATCGCACGACAACTGCGGCTGCGCGACCTCGGCGGGTTGATTGTCTGCGATTTTATCGATATGCGCAGTCAGAAGAATCGCAAGGAGATCGAGCGGACATTCCGCGAGGCGGTGAAGATCGACCGGGCGCGGGCAAAGGTCCTGCGCATCAGTCGTTTCGGTGTGGTCGAAATGACGCGGCAGCGCATGCGGCCGTCCCTGCAACTGAGCACCTATCTGGCCTGTCCTCACTGTGCGGGCACCGGGTTCGTCAAGAGCCATGAGTCGCTGGCGCTGGAGATCATACGCTTGTTGAACCTGGCCGCCTCGGCCGATCACATCAAGCGCATCGAGTTGTTGGTGTCGCCGGAGGTGGCCGACTATCTGCAGAACGAGAAGCGCGCGGCGATTGCCCAGATCGAGCAACTCGCCGAGAAGCGTGTGGTGATTCATTCCTCTCCCGACTGTGCCGGGGAAGAGCGGCAGCTTGTCTGCTATAACGAGCGGGGCGGTGAAGTGAAGCTGTGAGCGTGCCGGGCTCCTCGCATCGGACCGGGCTGGTTCTCTACGAGGAGGCGGGCATTGGGTCTTGACCCTGCACCGCCGATCGCCTAAAAGGGAGCGTTCTACAGGGCGTCAACGATGATGCGGTGAGAGGTGGCATGGCATTGATTGAGCAGCAGAAGGAGCTGATTGGAGCGGTGGAGTTTGATCTCAACTACGCTCGCAACGTGATTCGCGCTGAGGCCGAGGCGATTGCGGCGATGACGCCGATCGTTGACGAGGCTTTTGCGCGGGCGGCTGAGATGCTGTATACCTGCACGGGTTCCTGTACCGTCAGTGGGATCGGCAAGGCGGGCATCATCGGCCGGAAGATCAGCGCGACGCTGGCTTCGACGGGTACGCCGAGTCATTTTCTGCATCCGGCCGAGGCTGTTCATGGAGACCTGGGCCGGCTGCGCCAGGACGATATCGTCATGGTATTGAGCTACGGGGGGGAGACTGAGGAGATCATTCGCCTGATCAATCTGGTCAAGCAGCTTCAGATTCGCCTGATCGCCATCACCGGTGATGAGGATTCGACTCTGAGTCGATACAGTGATGTGGTTTTGTGCATGGGCAAAGTCAGCGAGGCCTGCCCTCTGGGTGTAGCGCCGAGTGTTTCGACGACATGTATGCTCACTCTGGGGGATGCCCTGGCGTTTACCGTGATGAAGGCTCGGCAGTTCAGGGTTGAGGACTACGTGCGGTTCCATCCGGGTGGCTCGCTCGGCCGGCAGTTGATGACTGTTGAGCAATCGATGATGTTCCAGCCCGGTGAGCGGCTTCCTGTGGTGACGACGTCCGAGACGATCCAGGCGATGTTGGACAAGACCCATGACTTGAAACGACACGGCGCGGTGATGGTTGTGGATGCAGAGGGCCGGCTGGTGGGCATCGTTACCGACGGCGACCTGAGGCGTCTGCTGGCCCAACACGGTCAGGCCACTTTCTCCCAGCGGGTCGGCGAGGTCATGACGGCCAACTGCAAGCGAATTCGGGCTGATGCATTGGCAGCCGAGGCAACGGCCATCTTCCACAAATATCGTATTGACGAGTTGCCTGTCGTCGACGCCGAAGACAAACCGGTCGGGTTGATCGACGTACAGGATATTGTGACTATCAAAGTGGTCGGGTGAGCGGGAACGGCGCGACCGGTGGTACGTGCCGGCCGACGCGCCCACCAGAGAAGAACTCGATTGAATAGCGACGGCAAGGATGACCGAAGAAATCAAGGTCAAGCTTGAAGCAATTAAACTGCTGGTCCTCGACGTGGATGGGGTTCTGACGGATGGGCATCTGCTCATCCACGGCGACGGGGGCGAAAGCAAGGCCTTTCATACGCTGGACGGGCATGGCATTCGTATGGGGCAGCGAGCCGGTCTGAAGGTGGCCTTGCTCAGCGGGCGCCATTCGGAGCCGACGCAGCGGCGCGCCGACCAATTGCAGATTGCCCATGTGATTCAGGATTGCCATTTCAAGCTTCCGGCGCTCAAGGCACTCCTCACCGAGCTTCATCTGGATGCGGATGACGTGGCGTATGTGGGTGATGATTTGCCTGACTTGCCGCCGATTCGCTTTTCGGGCTTCGGTGTGGCCACGGCCAATGCGGTCGACGAAGTGAAGGCGCATGCCGACTATATCACCACGCGTCCTGGCGGCCAGGGGGCGGTGCGTGAAGTGATCGAGTATATTCTGAAGAACTCCAACCGATGGGAACCGCTGATGGAGCGGTATCTTACTTAGTGGCGGCATGGTCGATTCATGAATCTAAGTGTGCGCAAGATCGTTGTTGGCCTTCTCGTGCTGGGCGTTTTGCTTTCGGCTTACCTGGCCTACATACAGGTGAATGAAAGCCCGCTTGTGGATATGGATACAAGCGAGCTGTCGTCGATGCCGATGATGGATCCTGCGAGCGAGGGGCCGGGCGGCCAGGCGGGCCAGGTTGGCGATGCGCGTATCGGGAGATTGAAAGACACTGAGTTCCTCCACACAGACGACAGCGGCCGCGTCGATCGCAAGTTCGGTTTCGACCAGTTGATTCACTCGGAGGGCAACCAGTGGGTCATCACGAACCCTTACATGATGCTGTTTATGGGGGACATCAACTGCCGCGTTACTGCCAGCAAGGGACAGGTGGAGGTGAAGACGACGCTGGGCCAGTCGCACGCCGGCGATGCGATGTTCTCAGGCAACGTGGTCATCCGCATCGTCCCGGCCGATCCCAGCGATCCGCGAGCTGTCTTCATATACCTTGACGACGTGGCGTTCATCGCGGAACAGTCATTGTTCTCCACGAACAACGCCGTGAAGTTTGTGGCCCGCAGCGCTCAACTCGTTGGCCGGGGCATGGAGTTGTTGTACGATGAGTCTACCCGGCGTCTACAGTTGTTTCGCATCAGGGACTTGGAGAGCCTACGTTTGCGCAGTGACGAGCTTGGCTCGCTCTCTGCCCGAAGCCGGGAGGATGATGCGGGTGCGAGCAGCGCCGAGCCGGACAGACCGGTGGTGGCGGCCCAGACGGCTGAAACGCCCGGTGAGGTGGGCGAACCGAATGCCGCGGACATCTACGAGTGTGTCTTCCACAACAACGTGAGTGTTTCCACGCCGGAACAGCTCATCATGGCCAGGACACGGTTTACCATTGCCAACGTCATGTGGTCCGGCTCCGCATCGAAGGACGGTGGCGCCGAGACCGTCGATGCAGGTGGCGGTGGTGCGATAGTGGGCGCCGTTGAGCCCATCGGCACTGATTCGGAGGTCGCTCCCTTACGAGGCCCCGATGCACTGGACACGACCCCGTCGGAATCTTTCGCACTCGAGGCGATTCCGGAGTCCTTCTTCGACATTGTCGTCGCCTGCGACGGCGGATTCGTCGTGGCGCCGAAGGGCTCTGCGGCGCTTCTGCCTGATCCCAACAGACCACCCGCAGACGAGACAGGGTCGATCGCTGGTTTGGGCACGGCATCAGAGCCGTCAGCCGCTGATCCAAATCGCCAGACGGTTACAGCGCAGCGCATCGATTTCGATTTCTCGACGACCGACATCACCCTGGCCGGCCCCGTGGGGATCGGATTCTCGATCGATGCCAACGACCTGACCGGCGGGGATTCCGATGGTGGGTCGATGCCTGTGACCATCACGGCCCGAGACTCCGTGCAATACTTCTCGGCGACCAACCATATCCAGCTCGAAGGCCGCTGTGCTGTGACACTGCAGCAGACCGAACCGAACTACACTTATGAGTACATGCTGACGGCCCCGAGGCTTACGCTGGACCTGATGGATGATCCCAATGCGGGGCCGGCTGATACGGGGATCGCTGTGAAGCGGTTCGCTGCTGAGGGCGGTCCGGTTGCGTTCAATGCCCGGCGTCGGCGGGGTGGTGTCGACGATATCGGCTGGGTGCAGTTGTACGCGTCGCGTCTGGGCTACGACGAAACTGAGAAGGAGTTTCGCATCACCGGTCCGGGCAAGATCAACCTTTTCAACGGCGAAGATCTGGACCCTGAGGCCGATCCGAATGAGTTCAGCGTGGGTCGACCGTGCTATGCGTTTATCCAGGACTTCGACACGCTGACCTACTCGGCTCTGACCAACCTGGTTGTCGCTGAGATCGAGACCGAGACCGAGTCCGATCCGATCTTTCTGAAGTATTGCCCTCTGGTCAACGATGTATACGATCCGAACGGTCCGCAGGCCTACGCGGGGCGGATCGAGATTGCATTGGCGCAAACGGCCAAGGATCGCACGGAACTGGTCTCGCTCACCGCTTCGGAGGGCATCTGGTTCGAAGACAGTGAGAGCCAGTTTGCCGGTGCAACTCTGTTCTACGACCACGCCAAAAGCCTCCTGACTGTCGAAGGCGATAGCGTCCAGCCATGCTCTTTCAATGGCGCGTACGTTGATCGGATCGAGATGGACCCGAAGACGAGCAACACGAAGGCTATTATCGAGACGCCCAGCACCGTCGAGATCAGCCGCTAGTGGCCCATTCTGCATGCATTCTGGGCCGGCCTTGCCCTGGGGGAGGGGGCCAAGTAGAATCGCGGCGTGTGCGGGGGCCAGGGTGCTGGCCGAGACCGAGATGACTCGATTTTTTGGTGTTCGCGATTGAAGCGGGAAAGGATCAATTCAATGATTGATATCGTTCAGGTGGGGATTGGGCCTCTGGGGCAGAAGATGGTCAAGTCCGCCGTGCAGCGCGGGAGCTTTCGGATCGTGGGGGCGGTTGATACCGACCCGGCCAAGGTGGGACAGGACCTCGGCACGCTCTGCGGGATCGCGCCGCTGGGCGTGAAGGTTGCCCCCGGCGTGGAAGAAGCTCTGGCCGGCGCGTCGGCGCGGGTGGCCGTGGTGACGACAGTCAGCAGCCTGAAAGCGATGGAGGCCCAAGTGACACTGCTGGCAAAGGCCAAGCTTCACATCGTCTCGACCTGTGAGGAACTGTCTTACCCGTGGCGCATTCAGCCGGAAGTGGCGAAACGGATTGACGCGATCTGCAAGGAGCATGGCGTCGCGTGTGTCGGCACCGGGATCAATCCGGGATACCTGATGGATTTGCTACCTACGCTTCTGACCACGGCGTGCGAGGATGTCACCGGTATACGTGTCTCGCGTGTCCAGGATGCGTCGGTTCGCCGGATTCCCTTCCAGCAGAAGATCGGCGCTGCGCTGACGGTGTCGGAGTTCGAAGCCAAGCGTGAAGACGGTTCGCTGCGGCATGTGGGTCTGCCTGAGTCGGTGGACTTCATCGCCGCTCAACTGGGTTGGGCGCTGGATCGCAAGAGTGAGAGTATCGATCCTGTGATGGCCGAAGAAGCCGTCACGACCGGGTACAAACCGATTGAGAAGGGCATGTGTCGCGGGGTCCACCAGGTGGGTCGTGGCTTCGTTGGGGACGATGAGGTCATCACGTTAACGTTCACGGCCGCCGTTGGTGAGCCCGCGTCCTACGAAGAGGTTCAGGTTGAAGGCACTCCGGCGTTCCGCTCGAGGATCGACGGTGGCATCCACGGGGACATTGCCACGTGCGCGGTGACGCTGAATACGGTCCGGTCGGCTCTCAAGGCGGGGGCTGGGCTGAAGACCATGGCTGATCTTCCGGCGACGTCGTGGTTCTCGCAGGCGGGGTCGTGACAATCGCGAGGCCGGCCGGCTATCGGCGGAGGACGCGGGTGATGTAGTCGTTCGATTCGCGGACGACCACGCCGCTTAGACCTAGTAGGGCAACGAGGTTGGGTATCGCCATCAGGGCATTGAGATTGTCGGCAATGGTCCAGACCAGGTCGAGACCCCCGATGGCTCCGAGCGCGACGAACAGACAGAACACATAGCGGTAGGGCGTGACGGCGCGAGCGCCGAGTAGGTACTCAAAGCAGCGGTCGCCGTAGTAGGACCAGGCGATCATGGTGGAGTAGGCGAAGAAGACCAGGCCGAACGCCACCAGGAAATTGCCGACACCGGGCAGGCCAGTCTCAAATGCGGTGGCTGTCAGCGGCGCGCCAGTGGGAATCTCGTATGGCTGGCCCTCGGCGTTCAGAAACGGCTCGGGTTCTTCGTCCACTGTTCCGACTACCTGGAGTTCTCTGCCCTCGACCTCTATCTTCATGGGCAGCCCCTTGCCGCCGGGTCCGTAGAGGAGTTCCCCGTCGTCGCTGCGGACCTGCCAGACACCGGAGGTGATGATGACCAAGGCCGTCAGCGTGCAGATCACAATCGTGTCGATGAACGGGCCCAGCATGGCGACGAAACCTTCGCGAGCCATTTCACTGGTCTTGGCAGCGCCGTGGGCGATGGGGGCCGAGCCCAGCCCAGATTCGTTGCTGAAGACGCCACGGGCGACGCCTTTCTGGACCGTGCGGGCCATGACGGTGCCGAAGAAGCCGCCGCCAACGGCCATGGGAGAGAAGGCATAGTGGACGATCTGCGAGAAGGCCCCGGGAATCATAGCGGCATTCTTGATCAGAACGATCAGCGCGCCGCCCACATAGATGACGCACATGAAGGGGACCACACGGGAGGCGACAGTAGCGATCCGCTTGATGCCCCCGATGGTGACGACCCCGACCAGGACTGCCAGGACGACGCCCAGGATCGGCTTGAGGATCGGGGCGCCGCTGAGCAGGGGAATGCTGCCTGCGAATGTTGTCTCCTGCCACGCCTCCGGCGTGACACTGAGCAGGCCGTCGACGACCGAGTTGGACTGCACGGCCGAGCCGATACCCAGCGAGGCCAGGCCGGCAAACAGCGCGAAGATCACGCCTAGCCAACGCAGGTTGAGTCCCTGTTGTAGGTAGTACATTGGACCGCCCGAGGCACTACCATCAGCGTGGATGATGCGATAACGCACGGCCAGCGAGCAACTACTGAACTTCGTCGCCATGCCAACCAGGGCGGTGATCCACATCCAGAAGATCGCACCGGGGCCGCCGACGGCGATGGCCAAAGCGACACCGGTGATATTGCCCGTGCCGATGGTGGCTGACAGCGCGGCGCAGAGCGCCTGGAAATGGGAGATGTCACCCTGCTCGCTAGGGTCATCGTATTTGCCCGAGATGCATTCGATTGCGTGTTTGAAGCCGCGCAGTTGCAGGAACCGCAGGCGGATTGTCAGGAACAGGCCCGTGCCGATCAGCAGAATGATCATGGCAGGGCCCCAGACGATTCCGTTGACGGTGTCCATCCAGTTCGAGAATGTCGACAGCACGGCGAATCTCCACAGTGTTCTGCCGGGGCCCAGTGTCAGATCGATGTCACCGCCGCAGCGGAACGGGCGTGGCAGTGGGTCAGAGAGCAGCATTAGCGGCGGTCGATGTGATTCTAGCGTCGTTTCGCTCAGGTTCAAGCGGTGTTTCGACCTTTCTCGCGCTTCCGAGGGGCATTTGCCTCGAGTGGTCTGTGTCTGGCGTCCGAGCCTCGATTCCGGTAGTTCCCCCGGTGACGAGCGCCTTTCTCTCGTCGCCTTGTGAAAGGGCAGAAAAAGGTCCGTCTCGTGGCCATGCGGCGTGGTTCTGGCAAGACACGGCACTCGTTTTTTTTCGGCATCATGGTTGCCATTATGTGGTGAAATCGGTATCATGGTACCATCGGGTACTGTGGGTATGGCGCCGGGCATGTCCGACAAGGGGGGCAGAATGGCGGCGCGAGGATAGGGCGTTTGACTTACGAGGTGAAGGGTCCACAACCATGCGCAAGCGAGATGCATTCACACTGATCGAGTTACTCGTCGTGATCGCCGTCATTGCCGTACTGATGGCCATCCTTATGCCTGCCTTGAAGATTGCTCGCGAACAGGCCCGGGGCATCAACTGCCTGGCGAACCAACGGTCGCTGGCGCAGGCCTACATCATGTACGCCGACGAGAATGAGGGCTCGATGCCAGGTGGTATGGCGCGTACCAACCCCACCAATGGGGTGGCGCCCTGGGTGAAGGTGCCGGGTGAAATACTCGCCGATGGGAGTTACACGGCGATCAGTGGCAACGTGACGATCGAACAGCGCTACAACGGACTGCGTGCCGGGGCGTTGTTTCCGTATGTGAGAGAGGTCGACGCCTATCATTGCCCCGGCGACATGCGCAAGAACCAGGGCACGAGTGTGGACGCCACGTCTCAGTACCGGATCTTTCGCAGTTATTCCCTGCCGGACTACTTGGCCGCTGTAGCCAGCACCGATCCAAAGAAGTTGTTCAGCTTCAAAGAGCAGGCCATCAAGATGCTCTTCGTCGAAGAGATTTATGACGGGGCCTCGGGCAACCACAATGTCGACGGTTGGTCGTATATTCCTTACGATGGCAGCCTGTGGGATCCGCTGGGCAATTTCCACAGCGATGCGTGTACGTTCAGCTTCATGGATGGTCACGCGGAACGTAAGAAGTGGCAGGACAAGCGAACGGTTCTGTACTTCAACAGCCGACAAGAAGCGCAGGCCCAAGGCTTCGGCAAGGGAGCCCAGTTCAATCCGCACAATGTCGATCTCGACTGGCTCGACCAGCACTACCCGGGCAAAACGCACATGGGCCAGTAGCAACAGATAGGGGTCGAGCGATCTGCAGGAGCATCGCACTTGTGGTTCTGCATGAGGTACGACCGAGCCCACATCGTTCCCGGGCCCGCAAGTAGGGCAACTATTTCAAGTCCCTTGCCCGATAGGACACGAGTCTGATCCGAACATCGCCCGATTGCGGGCACGATGGGTGTGCCGGTCTGGGTGATCATCGGCACAACTGGTGAAGGTCGTCCATGGTCAGGTTGTTGAGGCAGTCGACGACTTTCTGGGCGGCGGTGAGTTGCTCGGCGTCGTAGGTGTTGGTTACGGCGATGGTGTGCATGCCCGCGGCAGCGCCGGCTTTGAGTCCCCAGTGAGAGTCTTCGATGATGACGCATTGGCCCGGTGTGATCGGAGCTACGACCGATTCGTTGAGTCTTTGAAGGGCCAGCAGGAAGCCCTCGGGATCGGGCTTGCCTCGTGAGACTTCTTCGGCCGAGACGATTATGTCAAAGAGGTGTCGCAGACCGGCATCTTCGAGGATCAGCTCGATTTCGGCGCGAAGGGCGCCCGAACAGATGGCGATTGGGACGCTGGCTGCCGTGAGCACATCGAGGAACTCGCGGACACCCTCGATGATATTGCCGTCGGTCCGAGCCAGTTTTTCGAAGATACGCGTCTTCCGTTGTACGAGGGATTTGATCTGGGCATGCTCGATGCCAAGTCGACCTTCATCGATCAACGTTCCGAGGCAGTCCACATCGCTCAGGCCCAGGTAGTTGGTGTAGTATTCCTTCTTATTCAACACCAGTCCGTGTGGGGACAGGACTTCGTTGAAGGCGCGGAAGTGCAAGATCTCGGAGTCGGTGACAACCCCGTCGAAGTCGAATATCACGGCTCCCAGCATGATGATATATCTCTCTGCTACAGCTCTTGGACCGGCCCGACCAGCGCCTCGTAGTCGCTGAAGGTGGATTTGTCTCCCTGGCAAATCTGCTCGGTCAGCGCCTTGATCTTCGGCGCGTTTTTCTCGATGTATCGTCTGGCGACGGTGGCCTTGCGTTTTTTCATCGGTGTCATGGGGTTGCTGTCGGGCGAACCGTTCGGCGCGACGGCCACTTCCATGCCGACCTTGGTGCTGGCTTGGCCGCACAGCAAGTACCCGTTGATCAAACCAATCGCCACGTCCGTCAGGGCCCGGCCGCACAGGTCCATGTACTCGTTGCCACGCTCTTTGGTGAACTCGATCGCGGTCTTGAGTTGATCGAGACCTTCGACCAGCTTGTCGAGGAGGTCCTTTACCTCGTCGTCGTATTCCAGGGCAGCCAACTCAGTTAGGTATTTCTCGGCGGTTCCGCTACAGACGCCACGGACGGCCGCGACGATCTGCAGTTGGCTGGTTCCCTCGTAGATCGTGGTGATGCGCGCATCGCGGGCGTGCCGTTCGCTGGCGTAATCTCGCATGTAGCCACTGCCGCCCAGTACCTGGATGGCATCGTAGGCTACGGTGTTGCACATTTCCGAGCATAGGTATTTGCTCATCGGCGTCAGCAGGCCGGCGTAGCGTTTATAGGTGCGTGCCCGGCTCTTGAGTTCTTTCAGTTCCGCTTTGTCCTTCGGCGGGTTCTCTTCGACCTGCTTGTTGTAGCCGACGGCCAAGTCCACCACGCGGGATGTATCATAGAGCAGGGCGCGTCCGGCTTCGAGAGCGATCTTCATATCGATGAGCATGTCGCGCACGGCCGGCAGTTTTTCGATGGGCACGCCGAACTGCCTGCGGCTGGCAGCATAGTCGCGTGCGATGCGGTAGGCCGCTTCGGCGATTCCCATCGCCTGGGCCGCAATGCCGATGCGAGCACCGTTCATTAGCGTTGCGACGTAGGGAGCCAGGCCTCGTTTTCGCTCGCCGATGAGCCTGCATGGCGTGTTGTCGAAGAAGATCTCGCAGGTCGGCGAGCCATGGATGCCGAGCTTGTCTTCCAGGCGGCGAATGTGCACTGTCGGTCCCGGTTCGCAGACGAACAGACTCAGTCCCAAGCCGCCACTGCGGTCCGGCTCGCTCCGCGACAGCACCAGTAGGACGTCGCCACAGCCGTTGGTGATGAAGCGTTTGACGCCGTGCAGGAACCAGTTGCCGTCGGCGTCCTGGAAGGCACGCAGCTTGACGGCCTGGAGGTCCGAACCGGCATCCGGTTCGGTCAGCACCATGGCACCCGTTACAGATCCTTCTGCGAAAGGCGGCAGATACTCTCGCTTGAGTTCCTCGGAGGCAAAGGCGTTGATGGTTTCGGCGATTCCTTGCAGTCCGAAGACGTTCATCAGCGACGCATCTGCCCGCGAGATCATCTCGGTGGCGATCGAGTAGACCAGATTGGGGAAGTTAAGTCCGCCAAAACGGTGGGGCAGCGTGAAGCCCATCACTTGCGCCTGGGCCAGCTTCTCCAAGGCTTCGGCGATGCCCTGGGCTCGCGTCACCGAGCCATCCTCGTTGAGGGTATTGCCTTCGCGGTCGACATCCTCGGCCCGGGGCGCGATGAAGTCGGCGCTGAGTTCCCCCAGCGCCTCAAGCACCATGTCGTAGTTCTGCACGGCTTCGTCGGCGCCGGCCGGCGCGTGATCGAACTCCTCGGCGAACCGGAAGTCTTCCTCGATCATCGAGGCCAGTTGTCGCATGTTGATGTGCTGGAACAGGAACTGAATGTCGTCGTTGTCTCTGTAGAAGTTCCCCATGTCTATCCCGCTATCATGAGTTTCGTAACATCACACGCTCTCGTCGAGCATCCGTCTCCAGGGCCCTTCTCCTGGCCGGTCAGTCCTTTATGCTCTTCTCTTTGATGGCCGCGATCATTCTCGGCACGATCTCGTTGAGGTCGCCGACGATCTTGTAGTGGGCGATTCCGAAAATCGGCGCCTCGGGATCGCTATTGATGGCGACGATCTTCTGGCTCTGGCCCATGCCCGCCTGGTGTTGGATGGCGCCGCTGATGCCGACGGCAATGTAAAGACTGGGTCGTACGGTCGTGCCAGTCTGGCCGACCTGATGGTCATGATCGATGAAGCCCAGGTCGACGGCCGGTCGTGTCGCTGCGGGAGCCGCTCCCAGGCAATTGGCCAGATCCCAGATCAGCTTGAAGTTGTCTTTGCTGCCTACCCCGGCGCCGCCGGCGACGATGAGTCGCGCCGCTTTGAGGTCAACCTTTCTGGCTCGTTTGTGTTCCTGCAATATCTCGATTGGCAGATCATCCTGTACGAGTTCGGCCGTTTCCGTGACGATCACTCCGTGATGGTTGACGTCAGGCTCCGGCATGGGCATGACGCCTTCGCGGACGGTTGCCATCTGGGGCCACCGGTCGTAGTTGATAATCGTCGCGACGATATTGCCCCCGAATGCGGGCCGGATCTGGAACAGCAGATTCTCGTGGACCTCGCCATCTCTGGCGGTCTTGTGATCGCCGATCTGCAGGTCCGTGCAGTCTGCGGTCAAGCCGGCTTTGGCGGCGCTAGCGATGCGTGGTGCCAGATCGCGTCCCGCCACTGTGGCGCCGTACAGAACCGCTTGCGGCTGGTGCTTGTGTATTAGACCAAGGATGACCTTGGCATAGCTGTTGGTCTGATAGGTGCCCAGGAGGGGATGCTCGACCAGATAGACCTTGTCGGCGCCATACTGTATGAGCTTGGCGCAGAGATCCTTGACCTCGTTGCCCAGAAGCACGACACCGAGTTTTACTTTCAGCGTATCTGCGAGGTGTCTGGCCTTGCTCATCAGCTCAATCGGCGTTTCTTCCAGCTTGCCGTCGTGCTGCTCGGCGAACACCCATACTTCACCTTGTCTGTTCACTTCAATCATGGAATACCCGTATTCGTAGGTGAACCTTCTGATTCCCAGGACCTCGAACCAAGCCATGCCACGGGCCGATAATCCCGGACAGGTATGCTCCCGCTTCTAGGCGATGATCTTGTCCTGAATCAGCTCGTGGATCATGTCGGTGATACCCTCATCGGTCGGCTCGACATCCTTGCTTTCCTTGGCCGCCAGGACTACGCTTTGGATCCGGTGGACCTTGGTGGGCGAGCCACTGCGGCCGCACCAGCTCAGGTCTGCCTCCAGGAAGTCCAGGTCCCAATGCTCGATCAGCAGGCCCCTCGCTTCCAGGGCTTTACACCGCGTCGCGATCAGTTCCTGCATCTCCGCTTCGACGGCGTCCGGGTTCATTGCCTTGATTTCCTCAGCGACCTCGAGGCGGGTGCGGGCCTTTTTCTGCTTCATCATCTGTTTGGCGGCCGCGACCCGGGGGGCATTGGCGTCGCCGGTGATGGTCAGCAGCGCCGGTAGCGTGGTCTTGACCTGTTGCCAGCCGTTGCCGATGTTGCGCCGGGCCGTGATTTCGCGGTCCTTGAGCTCTTCCAGAGCCTCCACGTAGGTGATTTGCGTGATCCCCAGCTTCTCGGCCAACTGGGGACCGACCTGGGCCGTATCCCCGTCGATCGCCTGTCGCCCGCACAGGACGATATCGCATTGGAGCTTCTTGACGGCACAACTAAGAATGTAACTGGTTGCCAGGGTATCGCTGGCGGCGCACCGTCTGTCGGTTACGAGGATGGCATTGTCAGCCCCTCGATAGAGGGATTCACGCAGGATTCGTGTGGCCCCTGGGAGCCCCATCGTGATGACTGTCACGCGTCCACCGAAACGATCCTTGATTTGCAGGGCCAGTTCAAGCGCGTTGAGGTCTTCGGGGTTGAAGATGGCCGGCAACGCCGAGCGGTTCACCGTGCCGTCGTCGTTCATGACTTGGCCGGTGATCCTTTGCGTGTCCGGCACTTGCTTGGCCAGCACAACACAGTGGTACGTCACGTAAGATCTCCTATCAGTCCTTCCTTGCCTGACGTTCGTTTTCAAGAACAGCTAAGTTTACCGGCCTTGACGGTTAGGTCAACCCTAAAACCGAAGGCCCGGAAATCGCGATTTTCCCGGGCCTAGTACGGAAACTAGTAAACCCCTATGCCAAAACGGCCGATTGAGTTCTCGATGGAGTTGTCTCTGCGGCAAAATGCGCAGTTTTTTTTTGACACATGCTCCTACAGATTGATAATGAGCGCTGGCGGTGGTGTTATCGGATGTGACCACCGGAGCCGATGATCAAGGCTGCCTGGCGTATGGACACGGCCCCCGGGTCACCGGGGGGTTCCCACAATGACAAGCGAAACCAGTTACGACACAGTATTCGGCAAAATGGCCGTCGACCAGGGGCTCTGTACGGACAAAGAGCTTCGCCGATCCCTCCAGGAGCTGCAAGAACGTCGCAAGATCACGCCGGTGATGCTCCAGGAACTGCTGATCGAGCTGGGGTACATCACGGCTACGCAGGCCGACAGGCTCAAGCGGAGCCTCCGCGATAACAAGGCGGCCGTCCACCAGATCCCGGGCTATAAGATTCTGGGCAAGATAGGCGCCGGAGCGATGGCGTTCGTCTACAAAGCCAAGCAGCTCAGCCTCAACCGCACCGTCGCGATCAAGGTTCTGCCCAAGCGGTTCAGCGAGAACCCGGAATACGTGCAGCGGTTCTACAAAGAGGGGCAGGCGGCCGGTAAGCTCAACCATCCGAACATCGTCCAGGCCATCGACGTCGGCGAGGCGGGTGGGTACCACTACTTCGTCATGGAGTATGTCGAGGGCAAGACGATTGCCGACGACATCGCCGACGGCGCCTTCGGAGAGAAGGAAGCCGTCGAGGTCATCATTCAAGTCACCCACGCGCTCCAGCACGCTCACTCGCATGGGTTGGTTCACCGCGACGTCAAGCCGAAGAACATCATGATCAACCAGCAGGGCGTGGTGAAATTGGCTGATATGGGTCTGGCGCGTGAGACGACGGATATCGAGGCGGCCCAGAGCGAGGCCGGCAAGGCGTACGGTACGCCTTACTACATCGCTCCCGAACAGATTCGCGGCAAGATCGACATCGACGGGCGGGCCGACATCTATGGTCTCGGCGCGACGTTCTATCACATGGTTACCGGGCAGGTTCCCTTCACAGGGGACGATTCGTCGGAGATCATGAAGAAGCATCTGCGCGAGAAGCTGATCCCGCCGGACCACATCAACACGGCACTTACCGCTGGTGTCTCCGAGGTCATCGAGATCATGATGGCCAAGCGCCGGGATGATCGCTACAACAACATCGACGAGCTTCTGGTTGACCTGGAGGCCCTTCAGTTGGGCCACCCACCTCTGCAGGCGCATAAGCGATTCGATGTCTCCGTCCTGGAACGTTTGGAGGAAGGGGATGTCGTCGAACGGGAGGACGAGGAGGACACCGAGGAGCGGATCAGTCGCTACCGAATGGCTGTCATAATCCTCGGGGCCGTCTCGTTTCTGGCAGTCGTGACCGTGATAGTGCTGCTGGCCGTGAAGCGCTGACCGACACCTGGCGGGCAGGCGAGTATGCTGCACCGAGCCGACACAGACAGAGACGCTTGCGATGCCTAGAGGAGGCGCCAACTTTTCGTCCGAAGAACTGGTCCGTGTCCTGAGCCATTACGATGTGGGCGTGATTCACCGCGTCAAACCGCTCTCGGCGGGTAACCGTCGGGCTCCCAAAGTGATCGTCCGGGCCGACAAGGGCACTTTTCTCCTGAAGCGCCGCCCGAAAGGACGGGATGATCTGGCTCGTGTCGCGTTTGCCCATGCTGTGCAGAGGCATCTGGCCGGTCGGTCGTTTCCGGTCACATCCCTGCTGACCACGAGTGACGAGCACAAGACGGCTCTGAATATCGACAATCACATCTACGAACTGTTCTCGTTCGTTACAGGCTCGCGGTGTGACGCCACGCCAGAGGCGACGGAGGACGCCGGTCGACAGTTGGCCAATCTCCACGTGAAGATGGGCGACTTCGCCCACGACTATGAGCCGTTTCGGGGCAGTTTCCACGATTCGGCCACCGTCCGTCAGCACCTGAAGATGATCCGCGGCGACCAGCGTGCCGGGTCAGCCGCGCGGACGGAAGCGGTGACCCAGTCTCTTCTTGTGCGCTACGATCGCTCCAGCGCCCGCGTCAACAGGTTCGGCTACGAGGCCTGGACACGGCAGGTCGTTCACGGAGACTGGCACCCCGGCAACCTGCTGTTCTCGGGTCAGAAGGTGGTCGGTGTCGTCGATTTCGATTCGATTCGGATCGCTCCGCCGGTGACCGACCTGGCCAACGGAATGCTCCAGTTCTCCATTGTGGGCGACCATCCCGACCCTGCGGAGTGGCCGGATTCCTTCGATGAGACGCGGTTGTTCCAGTTCCTCGGGGGCTACCGTGAGGTGACCCGGCTCAGTCAGCGGAAGCTCCACAGCCTCGTCGATTTGATGATTGAGGCGATGATCGCCGAAGCGGTGCTGCCTGTCGCTGCGACCGGGTATTTCGGCCATCACTCCGGCGTCGAGTTCCTCAAGATGATCGTGCGCAAGACCAAGTGGCTTCGCCGCCACCGCAAGGAAATGACCGAGGCGATGCTTGCGTGACTTGCTCCAACGCTGCAGGTCTGACCCGACTACTTGTCCTGTCACGTTGCTCTCTATAGGACCCATGCTGTCCGTGGGCGACACGGATCTGGGTGCTAGTGTGACACGCAGCAATTCAGTCAAGGTTCCCACTCCGAATTGCCGATATGGTACTGTCCAATGGGGACAATGTGCAGGTCAACTGGGGGTTTTGGATGCTACGGGGTTCGCTTCGCGGGGATGTTGTATTTGTGGTTCTTCTGGCCGTTGCCGTGCTATGCGGAGGCAGTTGGGCGCAGGAACTGTGGCCAGAAGATTCGCCGGAAGAGCCTGAGGATTTCTTCGATCTGAGCCTCATGGAACTTCTGGACGTGGAGATCAGGAGCGAAGAACCGGGCTGGTTCGGCACGCAACTGGAACAACTTACGTTTGACCCGTACGTTCACGGATACGTGTCGGCGGTCTACCGGGACTACGATCTGAACCGCCGGCGGGAGGTGGAGACCTTCGACCTGCACTACTTCAATGTGGTTGTGGGCACGCGTGTCGGCGAGAGAATCGCCGCCGAGGTGCTGCTGGAGTACGAGCACGGGGGCGACGATACGGGGGTCCGCTACGGAATCGTTGACTACAAGATCGCCGACCCGGCTATTCTTCGCTTTGGCAAGTTCCTGGTGCCGATAGGGCGGTTTAATGAATACTTGAGTCCGGAATACGCCAATAAGCTGCCGGATCGTCCTTCCTGTCTCTGGCGAATTGTCCCGATTGTGTGGGCCGAGACGGGCGTGCAACTACGAGGACAATACGACCTGGCCTCTGGTTGGTCGGTCAACTATGCCGGCTATGTTGTCAACGGGCTGGAGCAACCCGCGAACTCCGATGGGAGCGTGGGTGAGGGGGGCGACATCCGGGGCATGCGCGGCAACAGCAGAGACAGCAATGACAATGACAAAGCCTTTGGAGGGCGAGTGGGCTTCGAGCCCGCTCGGGAATGGGAGTTCGGCATTTCCTACTACACGGGCGCATACACTGTGGACGGGCGGCAAAGGCTTTCCATTATGGATGTGGATGCCGAGTATCACAAGGATGAGTGGACCCTTCGAGGTGAGTACGTGCAGTCACTCCAGGAGACGAGTGGCGATGATGTGACCAAGGAGGGGTTCTATGTGGAGGCGGCCTACCGGTTGAACCCATACCTCGAACCCGTCGTACGATACGATCAGGTGGATCTGGAAGACCCTTCGGGGCATGATATCAAGAGGAGTACTGTTGGTTTGGTCTTCTATCCGGAGCCCGACCTTCATCCTCTGTTCAATTTCAAGGTCAGTCAGAGCTTTGTTCATGATGATGGCACGGGCGACGAGACCAGCGAACTCGTTTTCCAGTGTGTCATTGGTTTCTAATCGTCAGCGAGAAGACTTTGGGCACCGGCGACGGCATGGGTCGGAAGGATGCGGGTACTCGGGAAGTGAGATGGTTTTCAGTGCTTTCTAGACGTGGCGGGGCAAGGATGAGCAATCAGACGATGCGTGTGGGGATTCGGGCGTGTTTCATCAGCATTGCCGTGCTGGTGGCCTGGGGAAGGCCCTGCGCGGTGTGGGCCGACTCTGAGTCTGCGCCTACACGCGAGTACAAGATCAAAGCCGCCTTCATGCATCATTTCATCACGTTCGTCAGCGGATGGGACTTTCAGCAGAAGGGTGGGCGAGCCAGCGAAGCGGATGCGGACGGTCCGGCGCCGATTCTGATCGGCATCGTCGGTCGCGATCCGTTCAGAGGGGCTTTCGCGCCACTCCTGGATCGACAGGTGCGAGGCAGAAGGATAGAGGTCAAGTTGTTCAAGGGGCTTTCTGAACTCAGCCGTGACGGCGAGGAAGTCAAACGTCATCCCGCCCACGAGCGTATCAAGAAGTGTGACCTGATCTTCATCTCCGCCTCTGAACGACAGCATATCGAGGTGCTTCTCGGGCCCATTCGACAGGAGCGTATCCTCACCATCGCTGACACGCCGGGATTCCTGGAAAAGGGCGGGGTCATCAACCTCGTGACGGAAGGGCGCAAAGTCCGGTTCGAGATCAACACCGCCGGCGCCAGGCGTGCCAGGCTGACGATACGTTCGCAACTTCTCAGATTGGCCAAGCGCGTGATAGACGAGGACAACCACGGGGAGACGTAGACGCCGGCACCGTGGCCAACTGGGGAGTTCGTCCCGGCAGCAGGGAAGGGCAGTTGGCCTGTCGCATGATCGTCCGTGCCTATGAACTGCTGCTCTCCTTCTCGTCCTGGACGGCGGTTGATGGCTCCTCTCGCTCAGGTGGGATGACGCGGGGGCGGATCAGGAGATAAGGGACGGGGTTGTCCTGCGCTTCGCTTTCGGTCGTGGACTCAAGGCGAAGGACGAGGGTTTTGTCCATGTCCAGGACGGCCCTGGTGTCGATGCTGTGCTTGGTAGTGCCCGTCACCTCATCGGCGCCGTCGCTCAATACCACATCCATGACTTGTGCCGTGACGTCCAGGGCAATACGGCCGACGTCGTCGACATGGGGCGTGATTTCGATCAAATCGATGATATCGTAATACTTCTGTGTCCGGGGAATCGGCTCCTCACCGACGCCGCCGGCCGGCATGGTTACCTGTTGTGCAGGTACGTGCTGCTTCGACTCGATCTTGGCTGACTGCCCATTGATAACCTCGATCGTTGGATTCATTTCGACTCGCACGTATTCCAGCGACACCAGCAAATCGATCAGGATCTCCAGTGCGTCCGAGTCTCCCTGCGCGTTCTCCGTGCAGCGTTCGAGCAACTCTCGAGGTGATATCTGCAGCTCCTCCACGCTGGGAAGCGATGCACGCCCTTCTTGTTCGGTCTTCCTTTCCACATACATCTTGTCCCACAGACCTGACAACCTTGCCGCTGTCTCCGGAGTCAGCGATTGATCGGCCGAAACGTCAATTACCACAAGCTGAACCTTGATCTGCGTCTCTTCATCTTCCGATGACGCATTGCTGTCTTCTGTCTCGGCCAGTACGCGGACCAGGGGGACACGACTCCCGTTGCTTCCAGGCTTGGGAACGGGTGCGGTTTCTGCCGGCTGGGGAAGTTGGCCGTTCTCAGGGGCAATCTGGGCCGTCACGAGGATCAGGATCTCCCTTGTTGAATTGGCCAGACCGGCCAAGGCTGCGGAGCCACCGTCTTTGAGCGTCACCACGTTCCTGGTCGTGCGGCGGGTCACAACGGGTAGCTCGCCGCTTCGTGCCGGCGGGATGCCTCTGCTGTATTCAGTCGCCAGGTAGAGTGTGATTTCGTTGTTGTCGCCTATCCGCGGTGTGGCTGAAAGGACCGTTCCGGAGGCGACGCTCACTAGTTCCGCTGGCGGTTCCGATTGATTCGCTGTCGCCGGAGCGTGCACCGCGAACCATTGTTCTGTGAGTGCCCTGACTCGGGCTTGTTTGCCGTCGAGGGCCACCGCGCGCTGTCTCGAAATCAGTTGGGCTCGCCCTTGCCTGCAAAGCTCATCCAGGCCGGTCAGAAGCGAGTCGGTGATGGTCCTGTCGGGTGTGTAGCCTATATTGAGGCCCCAAGGATCCCCAGGGAGACCGCGGGCCGATGGTGATGGAGAATTCCATTGGATGCCCAGAGCTGTGAGATCGCTTGGCTCGACGGCCACCGTTCGGACATCCAGCAATACTTGGCGCGGATGGCTGTTGCTCTGTTGGGCTTGTGCAATGGAGGGGGGCTGCGACCCTGCCGGGGGGTCAACGCTATCAGCCCTGAACATGATGAGCATGAGCTCAGAATCTGTGTCTGGTGTGCTCTCTGCGCTGTCCGGTTCTACAAGAAGCGAGAAATAGCGGTCTTTCAGTGTGGTCACGGTCGATCCGACCTCAGTGGTCCGGACTGCCGGATTGCTGTCGGCCTCGGCTTGTTCTGCCCACTCGGTCCACTTCACGCCGATCTCCAGCGTGATGCGATCGGTCGCCAGTGGCGACAGATGGGGCGTCACCTGCACGGTGGTACCCAATTCGACGTACTCGGCTGCAGAGGCAGGACTTCCGGGGGGAAGGATCGGTACTTCGCTGCCCACCTTGATCAGGGCCTGGACATTGTCCCTTGTCAGAACCGAAGGTGCGGCGTTTATCTCGACGTAGCCGCGTGATTGCAGCAGGTTCATGAGCGTGTCGACCGTTGCTGCTCTTAGAGGTCTCTGTGCGATGTACTTCTGGAGAATTTCACCCAGCGTCACGTCCTTGCTCGACGCGGCGTCACTGATCTCGCCCGTTACCTTGGGATATTCAGCCGCGAGGGCATTGCCGATCAGAAGGATTGTCTCTTGATCCAGCGTCGCACTCGCCAAAGCCTTGGCGAGGATGAAATCAATTTGTACCTTGTCCCCATCTTGCTGTTCTGCATCATCCAAGGCCTGGGCCTTCCTTACCACGACCACTCTGGGGTGTGCCTGCCCGGAGTACTCGTCTGCTGCGGCGTCGCGGTTGGTTCTAACGATCGTCGCGGTGACCATCACGAAGAGAGATCCGGGAAGCTGCGCTTCTCCGGGCGGAGGGATACGGAATGAGAAGCACTGATCACCTAGCGTTACTACATGATTTTGAATGGCTTTCCTGTCGCTGTCCTCTGAATCGCCAACTACTACGCGTGCTTCTGATTCGTTCTGTTCGACAACGATCTGAAGCGTCGTATTGTTCTTTCCGATGACGCGCGGTGTGATGCTCAGTGTGACGCCAGCGTAAACACCTCTGAGTTTTTGTATGAGCGTCCAGACTTCGGGAGGGGGCGGTAACAAATGGTAGGATTGGCCAATCAGAACCGTCCGTGCGGGGCGCCCGTCTGCTGCCACCATCTGCGTATTGTCAATCACTTCTACGTACTTACCCCGGTGGAGGGTGTCTGCTGCAGCTAAGGCTATCTCGGTGGGGAGTGCTCGATCAGCCAATTGGGCGACGAAGAAGTCACGCGCCGCGATATTGTGCCAAGCGTCGGGAGAGCTCTCTGCGAGATGAGAGCCGAGGATGCTTCTTAGTGATGCCACAGAGTTGTGATCAAGGACCTTTCCATCGGAGACGGAGATTATGCGCGTCTCCAAGAGGATCTGTGCCAAGTCTTTCGCGGCCTTCTTGTCTTTCTGCTTCACCGAGGATTCCGGTGCCCTTTGGTCAGGGGCGGCGAGGACGAGGGCGGTGGGGATGATGATGAGGGCGACGAGGATCAGGGCGATCAGGCCGGGTAGCCAGGTGAAGCGGCGGTTGTTGGGGGTGGGTCGGCCGAGGAGGCGACCGACGCGGGCGACGAGACTGCCTCCGCTGGCGGCGACGGCCAGCTCAGTGCCGCAATGGCGCATTTCTTCCAGGCGGGTTAGTGCCCGGGCATAACGCACGGAATCGCCGCATACCTGGACGGCCACGTCGTCGCAACAGTTCTCCCGTTCATCTCGAATCCTGTGCGAAACCCACCAGACGGCGGGATGATAGAACCCGAGAATCTCGACGACGGTCTGGGCGACGTTGACGAGGTAGTCGTGGCGGCCGACGTGGGCCAGTTCATGGGCCAGAATCGCTTCGAGTTGTCCGGGGTCCAATCCCGTCAAGGCGCTGGCCGGTAGCAGAATCACGGGTTTGATCCACCCAACGACAGTTGGCACTTCGACCAAGGCCGATTCCAGCAGCCCAACCGCCCGATGGATACCCAGTCTTTCCGACAACGCCACGAGTTGCGCTCTGAGCGGGGCGGCTGCCTCGCGAATCATGCGCCGTTTCATGCGGTGCAATTGGGCCCAGCCGCCAAGATGCCAGGCCGCGAGGCCGAAGACGCCCAATAGCCAGCCAAGGACCACGTAAGGCAAGGCAAGTTCCATTGCCATCGCGGCACGCTGGGTCCAGGGCGTGCGAATCACCGGGGCAGCCATCGTCGACGGTTGCACATCCAGAGGTTCAAGGGGTAGCTCGATTACCTCGACGGGCGTCGCGACCGCAGCGGGCAGTGGGGCGGAGGAAGGGCCCTCCTCCGCGGTGGGCCCCGACGCCTCCACCAATAGCATTGTTACGAGCGGCAGCGCGACGATTAGGGATAGCGCCAGGCACGATACAATGTATCGCGCATCGGCACTGCGCTTGTGAAGGAATCTCAGAAGGGTGGCCAGCAGCAGGGCGACTGCGGCCGCCTGCCACACGAAATGGATCAGCGTCCAGCCCAGCCGCTCAATCATCTGCTGCGACAGCAGGTTCTCCAACGTTGCCATGACTATGCTCCCTCGATTTGATCCAGCATCTCGCGAATGCGTTTGAGTTCTTTGGTTGAGACTTTCTTCGCCGAGAGGGCTCGCATGACGAGCTTCTCGGCCGAGCCGGCGAAGACCCTCTCCAGGACGTCGCCGACGACTTGCTTTTGGGTTTGTTCCTGGGAGATCGCGGGCTTGTAGATGTGCCGCCGCCCCGCGTCCTTGCGCGACAGCAGGCCCTTCTCGGCCATGATCTGCATGAGTTTGAGCGTGGTGGTGTAGCCCGTTTCGCTGTCGGGGTGCAGGGCTTCGTGGATCTCACGAACGGTGCTGGGCCCGCGCTGCCATAGCACGCCTAGTATCGCCAATTCTCGATCCGTCGGTCCGGGCCGCTTGTGTCTGGCCATGAGGTTCTCCTGTTCAGGGTTCTTCCTGTGCTGCTGTCTCTATCGGCAAAGATACGAATGAATTCGTAGTAAATCCACGAAAAAATTCGTACTTTCGAGAAGAAATTGGGCTTAAGCTCTGCTCTCGGCGCATGAGGAAGGGCCCCGCCGGCTTATGCCGGGGGGCCCTGGAGACTCCATTGGGGACTCCGAGACGCTCTAGTGCCAGTACCCGCAGTGTCCGGCTGAGCCGACCGTGCTGGGGTGATCCTGGAGGAGCAGACGCCCCAACTGCTCGTTTGTTTCTTGCGTTGTCTCTCGCAGTTCCTCTACTTCAAGACGGAGTGATTCCACCGCCTCGCCTTCGGCCTCCTGCATTTCCCGCAGTTCAAGTCTGGTTCTTTCGAGCTGTTCCATCAGTTCTCTGCATTGCCCTTCCGGCTCGGGAGGCGGGCCCATAGGCCGACGTCTGGGCGAACGGGGCGGCGGACCTTGCCGTCGGTCCAGTTGCCTCTCGATCAATCGAATCTGCTCGCGCGTCTCGGCCAGGGCGCGACGTAGCCGCTCGGCTTCGGCATCGTCGCCGAGTTCGTCGAGTGCACGCTGCAAATGCTCGGCCCGCTCGTGCAGCGCCCTTAAGTGCTCGCGCAGGTCCGCGGTCTGTCCTCGTACCTCGTCCAGCACACGACGTCGATGCTCCTGACGTTCGCGCTCGATTCGCGCGAGCTCTTCCTCGATGCCTTTCATCTGCTCGTGAATCTCGCGCAACTCCATGCGGATCTCTTGCTGACGTCGCTCCGTGTTTTCTCGCAGTTCCTGCAATTCCCTCTCGCGCTGGTGAGCGCGCTCGGTGAGTTCATCACGACGGCGCATCAGTTCCTCGATTTCCTCATGGATGCCGCGCAGCTCGTTCTCGATATCGCGATGGCGGTCTTCCATGTGCCGGTGTAGTTCTTCCAGTTCCATCTCCTTATGTCGCGCGCGTTCGGTCAGTTCCTCACGATGCCGGTTCAGCTCCTCAACATGGGCGTCCGGCCCCCGTCGTCCCGGCCTGGGTGGTTCGTTCCATGGGCGTCGCTCCCGCTTGGCTCGATCCAGTTCGGCAAGGCGATGCTCGATGGCCGCTATCTCGTCGCGCAGGCGCTCAATCCTGGCTTGCGACTCACACTTCTCCGGCTCCGTATCGTGACGTCGTTGCTGCATTTGCAGAGCGGCCCAGTCGTGCTCGGGCCGGTGGTACTGGGCGTAGGTCGCGACCGGGTCTGGCTGACCCATTTCTGCTGATGTGGACACGGGATACTGGGCGTAGACGGCGTTGGCCAGTGCCAATGCCGCCAGGGTGACGACGAGTCCCCCCAACATCTTTGCGCGCGCTGCCTCTTCGTTCCTTCGAATTCTCTTTCTCATGGCACTCTCCTTTTCTCCGATGGCGGGTTTGGCCCCTTTCTGGTCTTCCAGAAGCCGAATCCAAAGCCCTCTCTCACGGGGACCTCGGCAGCGGAAAGACATGGGGTGGTCAGGGGGGAGGTGGCGGGGGCCTCGATCGCTCTAATCTGTGTGGTTTCCTCACGTCCATAGCGCTCCTCCTGAGCGACTTGGTATCAGACCCCTCCATGGGGGCTACTGACGTCCAGGATCCATGTGGCATTCTACCGGTGCCAATACCCGGCGTCCACAATGGTCCGTACGTATTTTCCTTGGCCCGGTGCGAGCCGCATCTGGAGGATTCCACAAGGTAAAGAAGTGCTTGGCATGGGCCGAATATGCCGTAAGTGCTTTTATGAAAGGAATTAGCCGCGTGCCGGGAGCCTCTCACGCTCTCTGCGGCCGCAATGCTGTGGGGCCAGAAGAAAGGCCCCCACGGGGTCAGACCTGCGGGGGCCTTGCGTTTCGAATCGAACAGGTCTGTCAGTACTCGATCATCTCCTGAACTTCATGCTCTCGTTCTTGGCCTGCCAGGAGTCGCTCCAGCAGCTCGCGCATCTGGACCATCTCTTCGTGCATGCCGTCTACCCTGCCGCGTAGCTCGACGACTTCGCTCTCGAGGCTGTGCTCCTTTTCGGTTGCCTGGACATCCCGCCGTCGGCCCTGCGCTTCGGCTCGGCGCTCGCGCTCGACCTCAACACGCTGGCGTTTGATTTCGCCCAGTTGCTCTTCGGTGTTGCGCATGTGTGCGTGCAACTCGTCGATGTGGGCCTTCAGATCGTGCGCACCGTCGCCTTCTCGGTCGTCGGTCCTTCGCAGCTCGCGCTCCGCTCCTGCGATCTCTGCCCGGATTTCCCGCAAGTGCTCATTGAGGATTCGAACAGGCTCGTCGGTCTCTGAGCCGCGTCGGGGAGTCGCTCTGGGTGGCTCCGGGTCCCGATTCGGTCGGCTGAGGTCTTTCAGCTCTGCGTCGAGGGCTTGCGTTCTCGAGTGAACGGCGTGGAGCTCCGCTTCGAGCTTCTCTCGGGCCTCCGGCCGATCCTCGTCCATGCGCTCCAGTTCCATTTCCATATTGTGAGCATGCTCGGCAAGTTCCTCTCGGCGCCGAATGAGTTGCCTGGTGTGCTCCTCGATTTCTTCCTGGCGTCGCGTCAGTCGGGACCGTGCGTTGGCTTCCGGACGGCGGTCGGCGTTCCGGTTGATGTTGTGGAGCTGCCGCTCCACCATCTCGATGTGCTCGCGCAGCGCCTCCAACTCGGCGCGGAGGACATGGCCTTCCTCGCCTATCTCGTCGCCACGTCTGCGGAGCGTTGTCTCGGTTTCATGTGCCTGGTCGACCAGTTGCCCAAGCATGCGCTGCAATACATTGCGGCGTCCGGCGAGGGCCAACTCCTCCCTCTCGATCCGCTCCTGTACCTCCTCCCGTTCCGCTGATTCGCGCCGCTCGACCCGAGCGGGTCGGCGCTGTGCAAGTGCGACGCTGACGGTGGCGAGCAGAGCCAACATGCCGATCAGAAGGGACCAGCGTTTCCCGGTTCTCGGATTGCCACACTTGTCTTTCACGATTCGGCGAATTCTCGCTTTCATGGTCTTTTCCTTTCCCACTACGGTTGGCAGAAGTGCCAATTGTCTCTCTGGAGCCAGTTTGAGCAATGATTCGGCGTATTCGACGCTGGTGGGTGTGTGAGCTACGGCCCAATCATCGCACGCGTCTTCGCTGAGTCTCGAGAGTCGCCGCTTGGTCCACCATAGAAGCGGGTGCCACGGCAGCACAACGGTCAGCAGCTCCGCGAACAGCGCGCTGATATGATCGGAGCGCTTGAAGTGAGCCAGTTCGTGGCAGAAGATGCCCACCCAGTCGGCGTTGTCGTCGCGAGACCCGGCCTGCTTGTGCACCAGCAGGACCGGCGCGCGGGTCCAACACCAAATGATCGGGCTGCGAACTCTCTTGCTATAGCGAAGTCGGACGGGACCTTCGATCCCGACTTTTGTCTTAGCTAGGGTTATCGCCGTACGCAATCGTTGACTGGTCAACTTGCTGGATGTGGCGAGCACGCGCAGGCCCAGAACGAAACGTACCAGCAGGTGCCCGAACAGGATACAGCTTGTTACCGTCCAGCAGGCCAGCAGGACGCGGCCCGGAGGAACACGTGGGGTGCGCGTCGGGTGTATCAGGACGGCTTCGGCGCGGTCGGGTACTGCCATCTCAGCGGGCGGTGTTTGGGCCGAGGTGTGCGCGGCGATTGCGGCTGGCAGGGCGTCAACATCCATCGTTTCGACGGTCCATGGCACGGCCGCTTCTTGAGGAGGAGCAACATCCGGTGGGGCCAGGATGCCGATCCCCAACCGCCCAATCATGAGGTATGACGCAGGCAGAGCAACGGCCGAGACGAGTCCTAGAAACAGGACCTGGTGAGCACGCGCCGCTCTATGCCGCAGAAGGTAACTGCCTACCAGGCCCAGGGCCAGACACGCCGTGGCCTGCAATGCAAGGCGCAACACCATCGGGTTCAGGGAAAGCATCTCGCCAATCATTTCCGCATCTCCTGCTTCTTCTCGTTGATCATCTTCCGCAGTTCCTGGAGGTCGTCCTCGCTCAAGTCACTCGTGCGGATCAGGTGGCTGAACATGGCTAGGGCGTCGCCGTCGAAGAGCCGCTTCACAAGGCGTCGGACCGATCCGGCCCCGGCCTGATCCCGGGTCTGGGTGGCGAAGTACACATAGCTCTTGCCCTGGGCTCGGTGGTCCAGCCACCCAGCTTTCTCCAGCTTCTGCATGGCTGACAGTACGGTCGTGTAGGCAAGCTGCTTGGTGCGGTTGAGGCGCTCGCGCACCTCATGGACGCTCGCTTCGCCCAGTTCCCAGACCGTCTCGATAACCGTCCGTTGCAGTTCGCCCAGGTCATCCAATGGCTTACGTCTCATTCGTGGCATCTCCGCCTGAAAAGGGCAATTACTGTCTACGCCAATGCAAAGTACTCCGAGTCGTAGTAGTTGTCAAAGGGAAAATGCGGGATTTTCAAAAAAGATTCTACACCACGGATCAGAGACGCAAACGGGCTCCGAACCCATGTGGGTTCGGAGCCCGGTGAGGCTTCCACGTGGGGCGTGCTATTCTGTTTCTTGCGCCTTCTTGTGAGCGGCGACGATCTGCTGCTGCACGTTCGGCGGCACGGGCTCGTAGTGGCTTAAGGTCATTGAGTAGCTGCCGCGCCCGCCGGTGACGCTCTTGAGCTGACCGGTGTACTGGGTAACCTCCGACAGCGGGACCTGGGCTTTGATGACGATGAAGTTGCCCGGCAGCATCTCCTGGCCGATCACGCGTCCGCGCTTGGAGGACAGA
>Ga0272442_10001391_pt1 | contig 36903 bp, 25 predicted proteins | sample SSMForm2O_FD_200262 | JGI IMG/M metagenome (GOLD analysis project Ga0272442, IMG submission 200262) | Marine sediment archaeal communities from Little Sippewissett salt marsh, Falmouth, MA, United States - SSM-Form-2O | ecosystem: Environmental > Aquatic > Marine > Wetlands > Sediment ... | reverse complement strand
ACTGAACATCCTTTGGAAACAAAAGACACGTCGCGGATTTCCGATACAGAAACAGCGCTCTCATGGCAAAGCATTGCGCTGATCGTCTGGCTGGCTGGTATTGTTATTTTTTCAACGATTCTGCTGCTTAAAATGTCACAACTGCGGCGCTGGCATGATCAGCAGGTTGAAAAATTCATTCCGGCCTGGTTTCATGAAATGCTTGTGGAAACTGCTTCTAACTTTCAGATGAACAACCTGCCAGCCATTGTTTTTCACAATCAGGTGAAAACACCGGCCGTTTATGGCCTTTTCAAACCTGTAATGCTCCTTCCGGCAGATTATTTTAAACGATTGACCAAAACCGAGGCCCGCCATGTTCTGCTGCATGAACTGGCTCATTTAAAACGGGGAGACCTTTGGATGCACGGACTCTGTTTGCTTCTGCAGATTGTTTACTGGTTCAATCCCCTGCTAATCTGGGTCCGGAAGCAAATGAAAATGATACGGGAAATTTGCTGCGACCTGACGGTTGCTGCTGTATTAAGGGAGGATACCATTGCATACCGGAAAACAATACTCAACACAACCAGGGAAATGCTGACAGAAAACATGTCTCCGGGATTGGGACTTCTGGGCGTATTCGAAGATCCCTTCCGGATCATTACCCGGTTGAGATGGCTGGAAAAAAACACCTGGAAAAGAAAAAATCTGATGATCATTACCGCACTTCTGATCATTTTGACAGTAACGGCTGCCATTGTCCCAATGGCTGCGGTAAAACCTGTGGAATTGATGAGCCCGGACTTAAGCACAGAATCATTCATTCTGAAACCGTTTTCCGTGAATCCTGATTCTATTGATCTTCATATTACATTAAAAAAAGTTGATGCTCTCTGCGCAGCAGTTCTTCCCATGTGCGGTCTGCCCGCTTCTGAAGATCAGACGGCTGTCATCCGCCTTTATACATTGCTGGCTGAACAAAAAATTAAAGCCAGGGGCAGCTTGTTCGCCCGTTTTTTCAGTGATCCTGAACAGGTACCGCCTGAAGAACATATCTGGGAAATCGGTGTCCCGGTCAAACCGGGCACCCGTGTACAAGAACCGCTGAAAATTATCCGCATCAATGCCATGCAAGTCGCCACTGCCTCGATGAATGGAATCAAAGGCACCGAGGCCATATGGAACCGGTTTATTCAACAAATCCATGATGAAGGCCTGGTTCCCTGTTTTCCTCATGATCGATAAAATTCTCCTTGCATCAACCATTGAAAAAATGTATGTTAAATCATTTCAGCAACATAATCCGAATATAACCGTATTTAAACCATGACTGAAAAAAACCGTTGTTTATGGGCGATCAATGTTCCGGATATATACGTCCGGTATCATGATATGGAATGGGGCGTACCTGTTTACAGGGATCAGATTCTCTTTGAATTTCTGATTCTTGAAGGATTTCAAGCCGGGCTCTCCTGGCTCACCATATTGAAAAAGCGTAATAATTTTCGTAATGCCTTTGACGGATTCGATGCACTGAAAATCAGCCGGTACAATAAACAGAAAATATCGGAACTGCTTCAGAATTCAGGAATCATCCGAAACAAGCATAAAATTAATGCAGCCATTCACAATGCACGCGCTTTTCTGGAAATTCAATCCAAATTTGGTTCTTTCAGCAATTATATGTGGCGTTTCGTAGATGGCCTCCCCATTGTCAATCATTGGAAATGTGATCGGGATATCCCTGCCACTTCAACAATTTCAGATCAGCTCAGCAAAGATTTATACAGCCGCGGTTTTAAATTTGTCGGTTCCACAATTATGTATGCACATATGCAGGCTGTGGGCATGGTCAATGACCATTTGATTCAATGTTTTCGGTATCAGGAAGTCATCGAACATTATACTGCAGAATCGAATCAGCATGAAACTATGGCATAAAATCAAACACATCTATCGTCTGTTCACCAGCGATCTCAGCCTGCCGGATATCATCCAGGGCATGAAAAGCGATGCATCGAGCACATATCAGTATTACACAAAAAGTTCCAATCTGCAGCAGCATCCCAAGATAAAAAAACCAAAATTATTCAGGCTCTTGAAAAATCTTTTTCTTGCCTTTATTAAAAAACTCACTCCGGTTCGTCGGATTGCATATGTCATTGCTCTGATATTTTTCCTCGCAGGATTAAGTGATACCAATGGCGAAAGCAAAGTGCTAATCGGTTTTATCCTGATGAACATCCTGCTTGCTGCAGAACTGGCGGATAAATTAACCGCAAAAGATGAACTGGACATTGCAAGAAACATTCAGATAAATATGATGCCTGAGGTCCCTCCTGCAGATGATCGCTTCGAGATTGCCTTCCGATACGACTCTGCAAACACTGTGGGAGGCGACTTTTACGACTTTCTTGTTTCACCAAATCAAGATGGATTTGTTGCAATCATCGGAGATATTTCGGGGAAGGGTATGGAAGCAGCTTTGCATATGGTTGAGGTGCATGCATTAATTCACAGTCATCCGTATCCATCCGATCTTCGAATCATGCTTGCCAGCTTAAATAAACAACTGCAGGCCCTTTTCCCTCCAAACCAATTCTTGACCGCCAATTTTCTGAAAGTTGAAAGTACGAATATATTTGAATTCTATCGGGCGGGACATCTGCCGATTTATCATTGCTCAGTAAAAAATGAGTGCTGCAATCCGATTTCACCGGCAGGAATCGGTTTGGGTTTAACAGGAAAAAAATGCTTGCTTGAACATCTGAAAAAAACAGATATCCGAACAGAGTCCGGGGATATCCTTTGCCTGTGTACCGACGGTGTGATAGAAACTGAGAACACCGAAGGGATCGAGTTTGGAGAAAATCGATTGATTCACACCTTAAATGAGCTCAAACATAAAAGTACGGATCAAATCCTGGACGGTCTGATCCATAATATCAGCGAATTCCGGGGAAATGCTGCAAAGAAAGACGACATGACGCTGCTTGTAATCAAAATTAAATAAATTTTGAATAAATTTACAACTGGCGTGTATATTGAATAAAACAGGACAATCAATCGCCGGTTGACATAAACAAGGAGAAAAAGATGGAATCCCTGAAAAATTTTTTCACACCGGAAGTACTGTGGTTCATGGCCGGCATTCTGTTGTTGATTCTGGAATTTACAGCACCGGGGCTGGTCATTTTCTTTTTCGGAATCGGAGCGATTGTGGTAGGCGCAGTTTGTCTGCTTTTTCATCCTTCATTTACGATCCAATTGGTGATATTTTTAAGTGCTTCTCTGATCCTGCTCTTCTCCCTTCGCAAATGGTTAAAAAAGGTGTTCATTGGACGTAAAAGTGAATTACAATCGGAGATCATCGATACACTCGACAGTTTTGTGGGAGAAAAAGCTGTCGTGATTGAAAAAATCACACCCGAAATATCTGGTGCTGTTGAGCTTCATGGAACTCCTTGGAAAGCAGAATCCGATCAGGAAATAAGAAAAGGAACCACTGTAAAAGTAATCGGGAAGAAAAATCTGATATTACAGGTTAAACCAATTCAATAAAATCAGGAGGTGTAAAATGACAGCCATTGGATGGATTGTCGGATTATTGATCCTTTTTACGATTATTACTATTTCAAAAACTGCAAAAATTGTCCCGCAGAAGACGGCATTTATTGTTGAACGGCTGGGAAAATATAAGGCGACACTCGAACCGGGATTCCATATACTCATCCCATGGTTTGACAAAGTTGCTTACAAACATACGCTGAAAGAACAAGCAGTCGATGTTCCGCCGCAGGTCTGTATCACACGAGACAATATCTCTGTTGAAGTGGACGGCATTCTCTATATGCAGGTCATGGATCCTGTCAAAGCATCCTACGGGATTAACGATTACCGTTTCGCATCCACACAGCTCGCTCAGACAACCATGAGAAGTATCATCGGTAAAATGGATCTTGATAAAACGTTTGAAGAACGCGAAACCATCAATGCAACAATTGTTCAGGCTGTGGATAAAGCCTCGGATCCCTGGGGGGTTAAAGTCACACGATACGAAGTGAAAAACATTACACCTCCTCAGAGCATCAAAGATGCCATGGAAAAACAAATGCGGGCCGAGCGGGAAAAACGGGCAACGATCGCGGAATCCGAGGGAGACCGCCAGGCAAAAATCAACCGCGCGGAAGGTGAAAAACAGAGCATGATCGCTCAGTCTGAAGGTGAAAAACAAAAACGGATTAACGAGGCCGAAGGACGGGCCGCTGAAATTGAAAAAGTAGCGATGGCCACAGCAAAAGGTATCCGTGAAATCGGAAAATCTATTGAAATGCCAGGTGGGGAGAATGCGGTAAATCTGCGTATTGCCGAACAATATCTGCAGGAATTCGGCAAACTGGCCCAAACCAACAATTCGCTTATTATTCCTTCCAATCTCTCGGATATTGCAGGAATTATTAAATCAGCTAATGCTGTACTCAAGGAAATAGAAACAGAGAAAAAACCTCAATAATTTTTTATTTCAATCTTTCCAAAGCCCTTTCAATTATGTATATTGAAAGGGCTTTTACTATGGATGAATCTGATTTTGTCAGAGCATGACAACCGATAATAAATAACACAGACGGAATACAAATGGCATTTTTCACATTTCTGATTCAGACTGTCGGTATTTCTTTGTCAGGAGTGATGGCGCCCGGTCCCATTACAGCGGTTACTATTGGAAAGGGGAGTCAGTCTCCCCATGCGGGTGCTAAAATCGCTATTGGACATGGTATTGTGGAATTTCCTCTGATGATTGCCCTTTATTTTGGTTTTGGCATATTGATCGAACAATGGCCCATTAAAACTGCAATCGGTTTGATCGGTGGTATTTTTTTACTCTGGATGGGCATCGGCATGCTGAAAAGCATTAAAGTTGCTGTGGGAACATATCACGAAAAACGATCCGCTACCAATGCGGGCATTATGCTCACTTTAGGCAATCCCTATTTCCTGGTCTGGTGGGTTTCAGTCGGTGCATTTCTCGTATTCCGCGCCATGGAATATGGCATTTGGGGATTTATTCTTTTCGCATTGGTTCACTGGCTGTGTGATTTTCTCTGGCTTTATTTTCTTTCAGCTGCCACACACAGAGGCAGTCATTTTTTCGGAAAAATATTTCAGCAAATTCTGTTTGGTGTATGCGGAATCTTCCTGGTATTTTTCAGCATTAAGTTTTTTTATGATGCTCTCTTGATCCTTATTCAAAATTCCTAAGATCATGCTGACATCACCATTGGATGTGTTAAATCAACACGATCCTTCCCCTTTTCACCTGTGCAAAATTGCAACAAAAGATTCCATCCAAGTATTTTTTTATTAATTTAATATTAATAATATCAATGCATTGAATAATCAATTATTATATGGCACAAGGATTGTTTGAAGCGTCTCCAATAATACTTGTTTCATTTTGACAATTAAACAATGAAAAGAAACATTTTAAAAAGATTCATCGTAAACATGATCAATTTTGTTCTATTATCTATCCAAGGAGAAATTTATGCATGCTTTAAACAGGACACTTATAATCATCGGGATTCTTTTCTGTATAAAAGCAAATCTAAACGCAAGCACCATTCATGGATTTGTCAGAGAAAAAGAGAATCGTGAACCGGTGATTATGGGAAATGTATGGATCAAGGGCACACAAACAGGAACGACAACCAACATGAAGGGGTATTATGTGCTGCCTGATCTTTTACCCGGAGAATACACGATCTATTATCGCTATATTGGATTTAGAACCATCAGTAAAAACGTGAAACTGACGAACAACCATGATGTCACTCTGGATATTTTATTGGAACCTGAAGCGATTCTGCTCGAAGGTGCAACCATCACAGCAGAACGGGAAAAACGGGATCTCGAAATCATACCCGGTCAGATCGTCATGCAGGCACCCCAGTTACGAAGCATTCCTCAGGTTGCTGAATCGGATCTGTTTCGCGCGATTCAAATGCTGCCGGGCGTGGCAACCTTATCTGATTTTTCTGCAGGACTATATGTGCGAGGCGGCAGTGCCGACCAGAACCTGATTTTACTGGATGAAATCGATGTGTATAATCCCAATCATATGTTCGGATTTTTCAGCACATTTAACACAGATGCTGTCAAATCCGTGGAAATGCTGAAGGGAGGCTATCCAACCCGATACGGTGGCCGGCTTTCATCAGTTCTGAATGTATTCAATGAAGAAGGCAACCGGGAATATTTTGAAGGCGTCGTCCGTTTGAGCCTTCTCAGTGCCAGCAGCACATTGCAGGGTCCATGGAAACACGGCTCCTGGATGATTTCAGGCCGACGCACCTATTTGGATCTTGCTGCAAAAATAGCAGATGTGGATCTCCCCTATTATTTTTATGACGGCCACGCAAAAATTAACTATGATATTGATAAAAAAAATCAGGCCAGTCTCAGTTTCTATGCGGGAAACGACCTGCTGGATCTGGGTGAGGAGGGTATGAATATCAATTTGGATTGGGGCAATAAAACATTCTCCGCTCAGTGGATGCACCTGTTCAACAGCAAACTCTTCTCTCATTTCGTTGTGGCCGGAAGCCAATATCGCAGCAATACCAAAGTCAAGTTCGATCAGGTTGAATTCGGTATTCTTAATCAGATTACAGACCTGGCCACAAAGGGAATATTGACCTATTCTCCCAATACCCGTCATTCCATAGATTTCGGATTCGAATCCAAATCCCTTCAGTTTGACCTGGACTACAAGATTGTTGATACAGATTATATCAATGATTTTAGCGGTATTTATCTTTCCGGATATATGCAGGACAATATCAAAATAACACCACTGACAATCATTCAAACAGGTCTGCGTCTGGATCATTATACCGATGGTAATTACACACGCGTCGATCCCCGCTTTTCTATTCAGCAAATCCTTAATGAAAATCTGAATATCAAACTGAGTTACGGCATGTATCATCAATTTCTGAACCTTGTTGAACAGGAAGGGATGAGTTTTGCCAGTATGTGGTTTCCAGTGGATAAAACTTTTGATCCGGGAAAAGCGCAGCATTATATTGCCGGGCTGCATTATGACAATAAAACCACTTTTTCCATTGATATCGAAGGATATTACAAATATTATAATAACATTGCCGAATACAATCTTTACAAAAACGAAGACGAATTGATTGAAGATCAGACGGCTTCTACTCAGTTTCTGAGCGGTATCGGAAAAGCATACGGCGCAGATATCTACATCCGAAACCGTCTTGGAAAGCTCGAAGGCTGGCTCGGCTACTCGCTTTGCTGGACTAAAAAACGGGTGAACGGATTCAATTTTGATAAATGGTATTTTCCGACCTATGACAGACGCCATACAATCACATTGATTCAGGATTATAACCTGAACAAACATTGGCGTGTTAATATTGCTTTCAAATACGGATCCGGACAGCCATATACGGAAGCCACCGCATGGTACGAAGCCATGGATCAGGCCGGCCGGGTTCATTATGAAACACTTCAAGGGGAAATGAATTTTTACAGGCTGCCTGCCTATCATCGTCTGGATATCGGCCTTTTCTATACAAGAACACTGGCAGGTAAAAAAACAGAATTCTATGTACAGGCAGTCAATGTCTATAATCATAAAAATGTACTATTCCGCAGATATAACATGACTGATAATCCGCCTGAAGTTCAGGATATTTCAATGCTGCCCTTTATTCCCACGCTGGGTGTTTCTGTCAATTTTTAAACAAAAGGAGAACGACTGATGAAATTTAAATATATCCTCTTCGTCGTACTTACAATCTGGCTCATTGGCACGGGCTGCTCAAAAAATCCTTCAGAACCGAATTATCAAAAGGAAGTGATGATTTACGGCTACCTCTGGGGCAATGAACCCCTTGATCTGGAACATGCGATTTCCATTCAATACACACAACCCCTCACAGAGATTTATGAGATTGAAAAAGCCGCAGTCCGCCAGGCGACCGTCACGCTCACTGATTCATTAACCGGGGATTACTGGATTTTAAAAGATACGAAGGAAAATCCCGGTCGGTATTTCAATAATGAAATTGTCATTCAACCGGAAACGACCTATTTACTGCGCATTGAAACTGACAATAAAATCATAACGGCTTCAACCACAGTTCCCACTGAAATTAATCTCATGACAGAATTGCACACAGACAGCGTCAACCAGGAATATCAGGACAATCTGGGCTACATCAAACCGATCTATGTGAATTGCGATTGTCCCGACGATCTGATGATCACGGTGGATATGTTTTGCAATGAATCATGGGAGGATGCAGAATATATCAATCCGTTCTTTGGCTATAAAAATCCGGAAAGCCGTGAGGAATATGACGGCGGTATCAACGGTGAACCCAGACGTATTCAGGCGTTTGTCACATATCAGGATCTCAAAGCATCGGATTTCGATAACAAACATACCATTTACTGGTATGCCTCAATGATCGTTTTTTATGGACAACAAACCATGCAGATCATGGCTGTGGATGAAAATTATGTGAATTATACCTTTGCTGAGCATCCGGTATACACCGGCGGTATTCAGGGAGGTCTTGGTGTTTTCGCGTCGATGTGCGGCCAAATTTATTCCTTGTATATTATAAAAGAATAGCCGATGCGGGCAATCGGTTTGTCATGGCAGGGATACGAAACAAGGCCAATGATAATTTTACCCTCCCGAAGGTTTAATCCATAATTGGACTTTGACCCCTTTGGGATCGCTCCTCGAAAAACCTTCGAGAGGCTGTTTTGCGTTTTCACCTCTGATCATCATTCCATTTTATATAAACATGGACAAATCCTGAATGTATTTTTCAAATATTCGTCATGAAAAAATCAATATATTTAGGCATACGCTCCCGATTTTTCCATTGATATAAATCAGGCATTGTTGTATCTTATATCTTACCGAATCAGAATGAAAAAATTCGAACAGGAGTCATGCATGCTTTTTGTTGAAAAGATCGGCGGCACGTCTATGTCGCAATTTCAGGAAGTACTAAATAATATCATTCTGCCGGAAGGACCCGAAAAAGTCCGATACAATCGCATATTTGTGATATCTGCTTATAACAATGTCACCAATTGGCTGCTGGAAGATAAAAAAACCAGAGAACCCGGTATTTACGGTAAATTTGCCGCACAGGAGAGTTTTGAATCAGCACTGGACGATCTGCTTGGAAAACTGATGGAAATCAACCGTGCTTTTAAAGACATTGGACTCGATCTTGAAGTTGCCAATCAGTTTATCACCGACCGTATCGGTCAGATAAAAAGCATTTTAAACAGCATGGACGAAGTCATTACTTCAGGATATGTGGATAAAAAAGGAATTCTTCTGGCTGCACGGGAGGCGCTGGCTTCTGTCGGAGAAGCGCATTCCGCGTTCAATTCAGTGAATATTCTTCAAAATTTAGGTGTTCATGCAACTTTAGTCGATCTGAGCGGATTTCATGACACGTTATATTTGACTATTGATGAACGGATTCATAAAATGCTGAATCCGATCGATTTTTCCAAAACTCTGACAATTGCAACAGGATATACCAAAGGCACAGAAGGGATCATGCGAGAATTTGATCGTGGTTATTCAGAAGTCACTTTTTCAAAAATCGCAGCTGAGGTAAAAGCGAATGAAGCCATCCTTCATAAAGAATTTCACCTTTCATCCGCGGATCCACGGATCGTCGGCGTGGACAATATTGTGCCTGTCGGACAGACCAATTATGATGTGGCCGATCAGTTGGCTGATATTGGAATGGAAGCCATCCATCCCAAAGCCTCGAAACCCCTTGAAAAACTGGGCATCGATTTGCGAATCAAGAACACATTCGAACCGGAGCATCCGGGAACATTGATCTCAAAAAATTACAAGGGCATTGAATCAAAAGTGGAAATCATTGCCGGAACCGACCAGGTCGTGGTCATTGAAATTCACGACTCTTCGATGGTCGGTGAAGTCGGTTATGATAAAATAATGATGGCTGTCTTTGAGAAATACCAGATCAGTTATATTATGAAGACAACGAATGCCAACAGTATCTCAATGCTGATTTGGGAAAAGTCGGTCAAATCAGAAATGATTCATGAACTGGAAGCATACTATCAACTCATCACTGTCAAAAAAGTCGCCGTTATATGCATTATTGGTTCGAATATCGCAAAACCCGGTGTACTGGCAAAAGCGGCTCACATTCTGGCTTCCAATAAAATCAATATCGAATGTGTCTCTCAGTCTCTCAGACAGGTCAATATGCAGTTTGTTATTAACCGGGACTGTTTTAAAAAAGCAATTATTGTACTCAATAAAGCATTGTGCCTGGAACCTTAATCGTCATAATATCGTAAGCAACAATGATTATATTGCAATTGTATGTAACCCTGATTGAACGGAAATTGGATCTGTTCTGCTCTGTTATTTCTACTGTCTGTATCTTGTTCGGGTATCATTTACAGTCTGAATCTTATCAAATCGCACCATGCGAACAATGAAGGAGTATCTATGAAAAAGGAATCTGAAGTCAACAGACGTACTTTTCTGACAAGAACGGCTGAAGGTCTTGGCGCACTGGGGATACTGCTTGCCGGCACCGGAAAAAACATGGCACAATCCACTGAAAAAGTACAAAGAAAAATTATCACTCGTACACTCGGAAAAACGGGCATTCGGCTTCCTGTTGTCAGTATGGGCGTGATGAATGCCAGCCTGCCGGAAGTATTGCGGCGGTCTTATGATCTCGGTGTGAGGCATTTTGATACAGCCTGGAATTATCAGCGTGGTTTAAACGAGCGCATGGTCGGCAATGTGATCAAAGAGATGGGGATCCGGAAACAGGTGACCATTGCAACGAAAACACTCATTCGTGAATTACGGAATACGCAGGACCCGGATAAAATTCAATCGATTTTTATGAATCGCTTTCAGGAAAGTCTGGACCGTCTTCAAATGGACAGTGTCGATATTCTTTATATGCATTCTGTTCAGAATGAAGCACAAATCACCAATCCGGGAATCGTGAATGCAATGAAAGAAATCAAGGAGCAAAAACGGGCTCGCTTTATCGGATTTTCGACACATGGCAATATGCCGGCAATGATCAGCCTCGCCGCTGATATGGATATGTGGGATGTCATTCTTGCCGCCTATAATGTTGGCTATGCCGATGATGAAGAGATGACTAACGCCCTGAACAAGGCATATGATAAAGGCATTGGACTTGTGGCCATGAAAACCCAGGCGGGCGGACGCTGGTGGCGCGGCAGTCAGCCGAATCATGAAAAATTAGAAGAGGGGCTGAACCACACAGCCATGCTGAAATGGGTGCTGAATCAAAAATGGTTTACCACTGCCATTCCCGGATACACCACACTCGAACAAATGCAGGAAGATTTTTCCGTCGTATATGATCTCAGCTACAACGAAAAAGAAAAAGCGTTCTTATCTAATCAGGAAGTCAAACTGGGCCTGGGATTTTGCAAACAGTGCGGTCAATGCCGGTCATCTTGTCCTCGAAATGTGGACATCCCTGAATTGATGCGGGCGTCCATGTATGCGTTTCAATACCACAATGTGGATCAAACCGATGTCACTCTTTCTGAAATTCAGGATTCACTGAACTCCTGTCAGGATTGTAAGACATGCACAGTACAGTGCCCCAATGGCGTGGCTGTGGAATCCAGATTGTCGGCACTAAAACAGCTCAATACTGTACAATTTGCATAGTATCTCTTTTAATTCGGAATTCGAAAAAATCCGCTTTGTTTAAAAATCAAAGCGGATTTTTTCATGCATTATCATTCGATACAATATGAATAAATAATCATGGCCAGCGGATCTTTATCTTCGACATGCATTCCTTGTATGAATTGCTGCTTGATCAATCTTTCACACAGCGGACTGCAACGCCTCTTATCTTTCTGAAATAACTCGTACGAAATATGCCATCATAGTCACAATCCAAAAATCGACACCATGCCTCTGCTAAATCGTACTCGGATGGAGAAGACGTCCAAAAATCCGCATACAGATCCTTATTGGTGTAATTCCCGCCTTCAAAGCGGGAACCGGCGGGTATGGCTGTAAAACCGCTCTCATTCGTTCCTCCGCCCGAACCGTGGGGCCAGTCACTGATTGATTTCAGCTTTTTCCCCTGATCGGTTCCGCGCCATCCGGTATTATTGGCCTCACTCTGGCTCATGCCCAAATAGATCTCCAATGTTTTCCACTCTTCATCTGTGGGCACATGCCAGCCGCTCGGTGCAATTTTACGGCTGTCATCGACAGCAAAAAAGTTGTATAAGCACCCGTAGGTTTCCATATGGCTTATATCATTATCATAAACGCAATAAGCTCCGGCAGAACAATTTTCCCATTCATCATTATCGGTCACCATTGGGATCGGATTCCCGTTCCGGTAATGGGTGACTTTCAGGTTCTCGGCCATCCACCACTGGTTGCCGATTTTAACAGTTTGATAAACATTGCCATCAACATCCGTAACAGTGGTTTCACCACTGCTGCTTGCCTGCACGGTAAATGGTTCACTGTATCCAATTACCTGTAAATCCAGCGTATGCACCTGAACCTTGTAATCGGTCCCGTTCGGAATATCAGAAGGAACCTTGTAACCGGAATAGGATCCGTCATTGGATGTGCTGTTGGCAATTTCTTTCGCAAATGCGGTCCCTTTAAACAGATTGATCCGTACCAGACTGTACATGGATCCCGACGAGACCCATTCGACTGCACCAGCCGGTTCTTCTTTTGTCCAGACAGTCTGAGCATTGGGTTTGATCACAGTAATGGTTGCAGCCTCTGTGGCCTTGATTCGAAATTCCTGTCCGAGTGCACTTTTTCCGGCGACCGTGGTTGAGATCATGTAAACCTGATAATCTGTTCCGGGAATGATATCCGCTGGCACATCGAATAAGTAGTATTCGCCATCATTCGGAGTATTGGAAGCAATTGTTGTTATGTTTTCTCCTCCCTTTAACAGAAAAATATTGACATCACCTCCCAGATTGGCGGTTTCCCAAACGATCGGGACATTCTGCTGACCCTGTGTCCAGGCGGAAGTCAGGTTGGGAAGCTGAATGTAAAGATCCGATATTTCAACCACAACATCAACAGGGATGATCCGCTGTCCTGCGTTCGACTCAATCGTCACCGTTCCTCTGTGAGGGCCCAGGGAAAGATTCTCCCGCTTCACTTTTATCATCACCTGATCGGTTTCTGTTGTGGTCTCGCCGCTTTCAGTCAGAATTTCAATCCAGTCCTCATCAGAAGAAACAGTCCAGGTGAGTTTGCCTGAACCTTCATTTTGTATAGTAATTGTTTCAAGATTGATAAGATCCGTGCGCCCGGAACCGCAATCGATTGACTGGGGAGATACAAGAATAGCCGGATTATCATAGCCGCCTGAAGCCTCTGCGACTTTTGTCTTGAAGATTTCATGCATGCCGATTTCATAATCGACCAATGCTTGATCCAGAATCTCCATGGAGACACCGGCTCCGGCTTCAAGGCCATAATAGAGTGACCACCAGGGATCCTCCTGGATACTGGCATTGAGTTCACCAAACAGCTTCATATTGACATAAGGCGCAAGCGATTTATAAATTTTAAAATTCAGCTGCGGCATCAGGAAAATCCTGGCCGTGGCATTGGCAGTCAATATTGGTTTGGTAAATTCTGTGGTTAAAGTGGTATCCGACACATCGGTCCACTCGGAATTCACATAGCTGATTTTTCTTGTATAGGTCAGGTCTTCCTCAATACTTGTGGTCAGGGTCGAGTTGCATGAAAGGGATGCCCCCACCTGCAGCTCGATTTCCGGAGTGATCGTCAAAGGTACGCCGCCTGCAGGAACAATATAAGTGCCGAATTCAATGGAACCCAGGGATATATTTTTGGGTACATATGCCACACTGGCAAATGTGGAGGTTAATGTCAGTTCCACAGACTGGATGATGACAAATTCGAGTGTCAGTTCTTTCAGGCTGTGATATCCGAATAAAAGGTCTCCTTTAATTTCAGGAACAATCTGAAATTCACCATTCGCATTGATGGAAAAATCACCATTTCTCCACAATTCCTCATCAATCATCTTGACATACAGTCCGCCATCGGGTTTCTGGATAATCATACCCTTCTTGAGATTATTCTTGGACACATTAGTGAATTTATGAGAAAACTGAATGTGACCCTGTTCGATCGCTTCCGCCAATGAAGCGAATCCTGTTTCAATCCACAATTCATCCGCTTTCTCGATGATACTGAATATCGTTTCACAAAAACCTTCCCCGACCTCCGATAAAAGAATGTCGCCTTCCACGAAATCATACACGTCCTGAATATCGATATCGAATTTCAACAGGGTGCCAAACAGGGGCGATTGCGTTCCCTTTTGCATGCCGGTGGAATCCAGAACGGTTTGCGAAATAAAATATTTCTGCCAGTCCGCATTGCTGATGATGATTGCGTTTTCAGAAAGAATGATTGTTTCGAACTCCTCTGATCCCGTTGGATCATTATTGGAATCGGAACAAGAGATGAAAAGAAGGAGTGAAAACAGCGGTACAAATAAAATACGAATCCATACCCGCTTTTTCATCGGATCCTCCAAAAATACTTTAAATCAGTGCCATATCCTTCAGCACTTTGGCCAGCGTCTTCCGGCAATCCTGATTCATCGGTACCAGGGGAAGACGGTATGATTCTTCAATCAAACCCATCATGGCCAAAGCCGCTTTTACCGGTATCGGATTGGTTTCCAAAAAATTGGCTTTTAACAGCGGATAAATCTGTTTCTGCAGGGCGCGTGCAGACTCAAACTCTCCCTCCAGGCACAGATGTGTCAGTTGACGCATTTTATCAGGAATTTCATTCGCTGCGACAGAGATCACCCCTCTCGCACCCAGGGCGATTAATGGAAGCGTATTGGCATCATCCCCGGAAAGCATAATAAAGTGATCCGGATAAATCATCGCCTGCTGTGTCATCTGACTGATGTTCCCTGTGGCTTCTTTGATGGCAATAATATTGTCAATTTCAGCAAGCCGAAGCACCGTTTCCGGGAAAATATTGATACCGGTACGGGAGGGTATGTTGTACAAAATAATGGGGATCCCGATGGATTCAGCAATGGTTTTAAAATGCTGATATAAACCTTCCTGTGTGGGTTTGTTGTAATAGGGCGCTACGGACAAAATCGCATTCGCTCCAACCTGCTGCATCGCTTTGGCTGTTTGAATAACATGCTCGGTATTATATCCGCCGGCCCCTGCAATGACAGGAATTTTCTTATCCACTTTTTGAATCACGGTTTCCACGACCAACAGTGATTCTTCCTGGCTTAATGTTACACTCTCTCCGGTCGTGCCGCAGGGGACAATAAAATCAATCCCCCCTTTTATCTGAAAATCGACCAATCGTTTTAAGGCCACCACATCTATTTCGCCATTTTCCGTAAATGGCGTTACAATGGCCGGACCGCATCCTTTTATTTTTTTTATAATACTCATTGTATCGCTTCCTTCCCTTCCTGTTACTGAAAAATCTTATTGAATCATTTCTTTCATGGCATCCCGAAAATCATAGCACCCTTTTCGTGCAGCAATCCACCTGGCGGCGATGAGTGCTCCTTCCGCAAATCCTTCCCTGTTTCTGGCGATATGCTTGATTCGAATGGTATCCACCCGTGAATCAAACCCTGCCTCATGGGTGCCGGGTATATATCCGGCCCTTACACTTGATACCGGTATGTCTTTTGAGTAATTATTTTGAAGGATATTTTTAATCACAAGAGCGGTTCCCGAGGGGGCATCCTTTTTAAATTGATGATGTGCTTCTTCAATAAACGGATTATAATGATCGAATTTTGATATAATTTTTCCGGTCTTTTCCAGAATTTCATAAAACAAATTGACTCCCAAAGAAAAATTGGAAGCATATACCAGTCCGGTATCTGTATCTTTTACCCATTTTTCAACACGACTTAGACGATCATGCCAGCCGGTGGTTCCAATCACCATATGTTTTCCCATAGACAAGCCGGTTTCAATATTCTTCATTACAATATCAGGTGTGGAAAATTCAATCAGTACCGGAACATCCATCAACTGATCAATCACTTCAGAGCGATGACTGAAGGGATATTCAATATCAAAACGCACAGCCACCTCGATATCATGATTTGGAGTCAGCTGCTCGATCATCTTTCCCATTTTTCCATATCCAACAAGTGCAACTTTCATAAAGTATTACTGCCTCCCCTCATAGGATTTAAAATATTTATAATTAATTTCTTGAAAAAACTCATTATGGAAGCGTTCAATAACCCGCTCGACCTGATCCGCGTTCATGACAGCGGTTGTATTCATATGAGATGCACCATGCGAAATCAAATCAATTTGTATATCATTCAGGCAGTTCGCGATTCTGCCGGAAATCGACGGATAATGAACAAGCCTTTTGCCGATAAGTGAAACCGTGGCTTTATTTGAAAATATTTCAATACCCGCGATAAAATTGAGATCATCCGTTAAATGCTGCAAATTGGCTTCTGTGCTTAATATCATTTTTACTGATCTTTCAGCAATACTTACAAGATAAGGTGTTAACCGTTCCCTGTCAAGAACATCAAAAATTGCTTTGAAAAAATCATAAAACGGCAAATATTGATCATTTCTCAATGAAATCAGATATACGGGTCGTTTATAGGTAATGGAGATCACAGGATAATCCATGTGCACACCATGCTCAGACAGTTCAGTGCCAGGATTATCCGGACTTTTGGAATTAAGCACATGCACCGGAATTTCCTTCTGACGGGCAGGCGCAATCGAACTGGGATGCAGAACCTTGGCCCCAAAAAACGATAATTCTGCAGCTTCATCAAAGGAAATTTTTTTTACTGTCAACGGATTTGGAAATATATCCGGATCTGCGGTCATGACACCGGGAACATCTTTCCAAATTTGCACATCATCCGCATTCAACGCGGCACCGACCAAGGCGGCTGTAAAATCTGATCCTTCGAATCCTAACGTTGTGGTCGCCTGTTCACGCGTAGCACCAATAAATCCCTGAATCACCGGTATTTTGCCGGAATTGACGAGCGGCTGAATTTTATCGCGTAATTTGGCATAAGTGATATCAACAAGGGGTTGCGCATGTGTAAACCGATCATCTGTAATGATCAGCTCACGTGCATCGCACCATACCGCATTCATATCAGCAGCCTGAAGCACCCCCGCCAAAATTGAAGAAGAAATCAATTCACCATAAGCCAAAAATTTATCCTGACTGCGCTCAGTCAAATCTCTCAGTACAGAAACACCATCTTTTAATTTGTATAATTCTTCAAAAAAACAGGTTATCTGATCCATTAGAATGTGAGTTGAGAATCCGGGAAGCAGCGCTTGAATGATCTGATCATGATAAGACTGCAATTCATTCAATTCCCGATCCGCCTGAATAGTATCTCCTTCAGCAGCCAATCGTGCAATTTTAAGAAGACGACGCGTCACCTTACCCATTGCCGAGTTCACAATGACCGGCTGTAAATTCAAGCGATCATGTATGATATTACAAACTCTTTGAAGAGAATCGGCGCTTTGAATTGAAGTGCCGCCAAATTTCATGACAATCATTGATTATCGATTCCATGATGAGAAATCATGAAGAAATATACTTATCCTGATATTGAATGTCAAGAAAACATTCTGTGGCTGTACACAGAATGATGGCATTCATTTTAAACAATCATTTGAAATTAACCATGAAATTTACCGGAATTCAATAAACAATTAAAAATCTTGTCTTCCCTGGATCATATGGTTATATTATAAGATGAATTTGTTCTGAAAATACGATTATTCCGATTGTTTATTAAAAAGTTAACGTCTTTAGGGACTCAATCTTCATCCTAAACAAGATACAATTCAGTATCATTTAAAATAGGATACTCGGAGAAAAAGAATGGACGATAAAAATAAAAATTCAATAAAGGACTATATTTCTTATTCAATTTTTCTTGGTTTTTATCTCGGCTGCATTGACATGACAATATCATTCATTCGTTGCCCCAGGGGATTATCGAATATTTTTTCAATACTGCCGCCTCTTGCAACGGCCTCAGTTTTTATCAGTTTTCTGATCTTTCCTGTCTATTTTCTGATCAACCGTTTTTTTCAATCATGGTTTGATTTTAAAAGGCTTAAATCTGAAATTGCATTTTTAATCATGATGACTATTGTTTTTATTTTTTCAAGAGCTTTTTATTTAACACGATTGAGCACGCTCACAATTGTCCATATCATTCAAATGATCATTCTTATTCTGATATCGTTCGGATTCGCTGTCACTATAACCAAGCAGAAACAAGTTTCAAATTCGTCATTCAACAGCTGGATGGTTCTTAAAAACAGCCTTCTTGTTTTTGTTCTTGGAAGTATGATCGGATTATGGCTTCTTCAGTATCCATTCTCTGAAATGGCATTTCATATTCGTGCGTTTGCATCACTCCTCCTGATTGCACTTCTATGTATCTCCATTGTGATCACGTCAAAAGTAAAAAAATCGGCATTCAGTTCATGGATTTCAATCGGATGCATCACGCTCTGCGTACTCACCGGTATGCCTTCTCAAATATCCATGCATATCAATTCACCCTGTTCGAAGGAAACATCCCAAGAAATGAACTTGCCTATTAAAAATATCCTCCTGATCACCATTGATGCTCTCAGATCAGATTTTATTTCCTGCTACAGTGATTACGGAGTCATCACTCCCTCCATCGATAAAATTGCACAAGACGGCTTTCTATTTGAGAATGCCTATTCAGCTGCTCCCTGGACCAAACCGTCATTTATATCCATTATGACAGGACATTCACCTGTTTCATTTCAGGCAAATTCTTTTGAATCCTGTCTGCCTGAGACCTTAACGACGATCGCTGAAACAATGGATGACCTTGGGTATTGCACAGGAGCTGTAGGGAACAATCACAATCTGTTAAAGATATTCGATTTTGATCAGGGCTTTCATTATTATGAATTTTATCCAAAATTCAGAGAGGATGTGGGCTTGTCGCTGGGTTCCATATTGTTTTATCATGTCCTTCTGGGTCAATATAAAGAATTGGATGCAACAACTTATGACCTTGCCAGCCTGGCCATTCAGTGGTTGAAAAAAACCAGAGAAAAACCCTTCTTTCTATGGCTTCATTTTTTAGATCCGCATATGCCATATTCTCCTCCTGCAGAATATTTACCAAAAATCGATCCACCGCCAAGAATCGGAAACAGTTTCTATTCCGCCACAGATATCAGAGCAGGGATTATTGCTCCTGATCTCACAGAACGGGAATGGATTCGACAGCTTTACAGGAGTGAAATTAAATATGTGGATGACAATGTGGAGCGAATTATAAAAACTCTCAAACAGTTACACTGTTACGAAGAGACTCTGATTATTGTGACCAGTGATCATGGAGAAGAATTCTGGGAACACGGCAATTTCGAACATGGGCAATCGTTATATAATGAATTATTGCATGTTCCTCTGATTATCAAACTTCCCAAAATCTTTTCACATGAAAAACCGCAGCGATTCAGCCATAATGTCTCATTGCAAAGTCTTTTTCCAACTCTGTTGGACCTGTGTGAGTATCCGGATTCCATTTCGCTTCCCTACCCATCATTGCGTTATGTCTGGGATCAGGAAAAACCTTTTCAATCACCGCCCATATTCAGCTCAGGAATCTATTATTATGATGACAGACAATCCGTCATTCAAGGTGATGAGAAGTATATTCGAAATCTGACAATTCCCGGAAGAGACGAATTTTTTAATTTAAAAGCAGATCCGGAAGAAAAAAGCTCCCGAATGAATATCCAGCCAAATAAACTGAAATCTATGCAGTCAGTGATGGATACGTTGTGTAACCGGGCCATATCGGTCGGAATCGACTATCGACTGCAGAATAAAAAAGCAAAAAAACTTCCGGAAGCTGATTTAAAACAGATACGTTCATTGGGATATCTGAAATAATCGGATCGACTTATTTTCTGTATAAATAATTGATGTATAAAGGGATATCGGAGTTATCAATAAAATGCAATTTACCAAATATCATGGTCTCGGAAATGATTACCTGGTCATGAGTCCTGAACAGGTCGGACGCAACTTAACAAAAAAAGAAATCATTACTATCTGTCATCGTCATTACGGAATCGGTTCTGATGGAATACTATGGGGGCCGATTCAAACAAAAGACAGATGCTATGGACTGCGAATTTTCAATCCTGACGGAAGTGAAGCGGAAAAGAGCGGCAATGGTCTGCGTATTTTTTCACGGTATCTGTGGGATCAGAACCTGGTGCAATCGGACCAACCATTTCTGATCGACACACCGGGTGGCAGAGTCAAGTCGAAAGTAATGAATCAGGGAAAAACGATCGTTGTGGAAATGGGCAGAGTCAGTTTCGATAGTAATAAAATACCGGTCGAAGGTTCTGCCCGTGAAGTGCTGAACGAAACAATCGCCATTCACGGAAAAGAATATCTGTTCTGCGCTGCCACCATCGGCAATCCACATTGCGTTCTGCCTATGAAAAACATATCAGAAACGCTGGCCAGATCAATCGGACCCTTGATTGAAATCGATCCCCGATTTCCCAACCGGACCAATGTACAGTTTATGTCAGTGATTGATCGCAACAACATTCAAATCGAAATCTGGGAGCGAGGAGCCGGCTATACCCTCGCTTCAGGCAGCAGCAGTGCAGCAGCCGCGGCTGTCGCATATAAGTTAAACTTGTGCGATCAGAACATCAAGGTGCATATGCCGGGTGGTGTTCTGGAAATAACGATCGGTCAGGACTATGAAATCTCGATGATTGGTCCTGTAACCAAAGTCGGTTCGGGAATCATTGAACCCGAGATCTTTGATGATTTCCCCCGGCGATTACTTTAAATTGAATCCCGGAAAAGGAGCAATGGTTTTATGGTAAGACTGAATGCTAACTATTACAAACTGGCTGCAGGGTATCTCTTCCCTGAGATTACACGGCGCACAAAAAAGTTTCTGGAACAAAATCCGGATGTCAAACTGATGAAACTGGGAATTGGAAATACCACAGAGCCATTAACCAAAACCGTCATCGAAGGACTGCATCAAGGCGTTAAAAAGCTGGCCAATGTGGAGACATATACCGGGTACGGTGAGTATCATGGTGAAATGCCGATTCGTACTGCGCTTCAGTCATTTTATAAAAAACGAAATGTGGATATTGATGTTGAAGAATTTTTTGTCAGCGATGGCGCAAAACCCGATTCGGGCAATATTCAGTCCATTTTTTGTACAGACAGCAAGGTGGCCGTACAGGACCCGGCTTACCCTGTATATGTCGATACCAATGTCATTGCCGGACGTTCCGGAGAATTCAATGAGGATAAAAAGCTCTATGAAGGCATTTATTACATGCCCTGCACGGAAAATAATGGTTTTATCCCGGACCCGCCGTGTGAAAAAATGGATCTGATTTATCTTTGCAGTCCAAACAATCCAACCGGGGCAGTCGCAACAAAAAAACAGTTAAAGCGGTTTGTGGATTATGCAATTGCACATCAGGCATTGATCATATTCGATGCGGCGTATTCCGCATTTATCCGCGATCCGGATCTTCCCAGGTCTATTTATGAGGTTGATGATGCCAAAAAATGCGCGATCGAAATCAACAGCTTCTCAAAATCTTCAGGATTCACAGGTGTGCGTCTTGGATGGACGATTGTCCCCTTTGCACTGGCAATCGAAAATGTGAACGCGGGCGATGTCCATAAATTCTGGATGCGGCGGCAAAGTACATTTTTCAATGGTCCTTCCAACATTATTCAGGAAGGCGGTGTAGCTGCTTTATCAGACCAGGGATGGAAAGAATGCCAGCAGCTGGTAGATTATTATATGAACAACGCACAAACCATTCTCGAAGGATTAAGCCGGATGGGACTTACAGCTTACGGAGGAGTCAACGCTCCGTATGTCTGGCTGAAAACCCCGAATCAAATGTCATCGTGGGATTTTTTCAATAAACTTTTAAGTGAAACGCATGTGGTTGGCACACCAGGTTCAGGATTCGGTCCCAGTGGAGAAGGATTTTTCAGACTCAGTGCATTCGGGCATGCAGATGATATCCAGAGGGCCGTGCAAAGTATACAAGACAATCTGAGGTTGTAACATGACGCATTTAACTCAAGATCATTTAACACCTTTTGGCAACGTCTCCTGCAAAACCATTGTCCAGGCAGCTGAAAAATTCAGTACACCGGTCTATCTTTATGATGAAGCTGTCATCGTTCAAAAATGTCAGGATGTACTGAATATGCCCAACGCGTACGGCCTGACGGTTCGTTACGCAATGAAAGCCAATTCGAATCGTGCGCTAATGCAGCTGATCGAAAAACAGGGATTGTATTTGGATTGCAGTACATTAAACGAAGTGAGACGGGCACGATTCGCGGGAATTGCATATGATCAGATGATGCTGACATCTCAGGAAGTCCCGACCGGGCAAGACCGTCAGGATCTGGAAGCGATGATTCATGAAGGATTGGTCTATAATATTTGCTCATTACGACAGCTTGCACTGATTGCTGATTTTGCCGTCAAACAAAATCAGCCCATGTCGATTCGAATCAATCCTGGTGTAGGTGCAGGAGAATCTGTCACAAGAAATACAGGAGACAAATATTCAAGTTTCGGAATTCATATGGCCAATATCGAGAAGGCTCTCGACTTGATTCATGAAAAAGGCATCCGCATCAATCAGGTTCATGTGCACATCGGTTCTGGCGGTGATCCGGATATGTGGCGGGAAAATATAGACCGCGAACTGCTGATCACTGAAAAATATTTTCCCGATGCTGAAATCGTTAATCTGGGAGGAGGTTTCAAAGAAGCCCGTATGCCGGACGAAACTGCTGCTGACATACAGGAACTGGGATACTACGCCAAGGAACGGTTCGAGGATTTTTATCGGCGCACCGGAAGAAAACTGCGCATGTCCATTGAACCGGGCACCTATATTGTCGCCAATGCAGGCTATCTGATAACCTCTGTCGTTGATGAAAAATGGTCGGGTCCAACTGGATTTGAATTCATCATTCTGAATGCGGGCATGGAAGCCAATACACGCCCCCTGCTTTATGGTTCCAGACATCCCTTCTATATTATTTCAAATACAGGGAAGCTTCTTTCTTCCGAATTTGATTTAAGTACAATGAAACACGAATTGGATTATCGTGTTATAGTCGGACGGTGCTGCGAAAGCGGAGATTCTCAAAGTCTGGATTATCAGGGTCACATTATTCCGAGAACCATGGCGAATCCCGATATCGATGATTTTGTTGTCATCGGGGGGACCGGTGCCTACTGCTCAGCCATGTCACTGTATAATTACAATTCTCATGTTCAGGCTCCTGAAATATTAATACGAACGGATGGCACATTAAAAATCATTCGTAAGAGACAATCTCTGGATCAGGTAGTGGGTAATGAGCATTCTTTATAAAAATTTTCTGATTTTCATGCCCTATTTTTAACAGTCTATATCACATTCGATTCTCCGAACCGTTTGATTTTAATTTCTTTTTTCATGTCTTTCATATTTTCTTTCATTTTTTTCATCGCCTCATGAAGTGCTTCCGTTTCCGTTTCGGGAACCGTGATGTTCACTGAACCGGAGCCACAAGCGGGCATTTTAAAAATGGATGGGCATGGAGCCGGAGGCTTATCAAGAGTCACATGAATCATCCGCTTCTTCTCTTTGCGAATCACTTTACAGATTATTTTATCTCCTGCCTCATAATCCTTTAGAATGTCACGTACATTTTTGGGATTCGTCACTGAAGAATCACCCAAAGCAATAATCACATCGCCCGCCTTTATGTCTGCCTGTTCAGCCGGCGATTCTTCCATGACATCCAGAACCAAAGCACCACCGTCTTCAGGCAGATGAAAATAGGAAGCCAGATCGGAATTTAATTCATACAGTTTGACTCCCAAATATCCTTTATTGTCATCACAAATAATCATTTTATGTTTGCCACCATGATGCCACGTCCAATCTTCTTTTTCCTTTGATCCAACAACCACTTCAATTTCCTTATTTTCGCTATCCCGATAGACAGCGATAACCACTTTGGATTCCGGTTTTGTCGCTTCAACATATCGGACAAGATCTCTGGGCCGGCGTATCTTTTTGCCGTCATACTTCTGGATGATATCTTCCACTTCGATTCCGTATTTTTCTGCTGGACTGTCTTCGATGACTTCTGTGACAAAAATTCCGTACGATATACCCAATTCCTCTTTCTCTAACTGATCCAACTGATCGACTGCCACACCCAAATATCCCGATTGGCTCATCGCTTCTTTCGTCTGGACGGTAACCGGTTTCAAAACAGCCAATGATAAGACAATCCAGAGGCAAGCGGCTTTGCTTGAAAAAATGTGTATCATTGTGTTCATAATTACTCTCCTTTAAAAAAGGATGAATTTCTATTAATTATGACAATCATTCGTTAATAAAAGTTTTATTGCAATTAAAAAACAATTGGACATCCTGGTTGAAAAAAATAAGCAACCGGGATACCCAATCGGATCGGTTAAGATGATTATTTTATAATCCCTTGAAATCAATAAAGACAATGGTTATATTGAATAACCATTTACCGACGAAATCGGTTTCACAGGAACAAAATGGTCCAATACTGATTTAAAAAATTGGTATTTATAATTATACCTGGCAAATCGAAACGGGTAAAGCAGGTTTTAGACTCGTTTCCTTATTCATTTTATCCGGTCATTATGCATGATAAATCATGAAAAACTTTAAAAAATTATATTCGATACTATTTTTTTTCTTCATTTTTCTTCTATTCCTGCCTTTTCCTCTTTTAGGATATATCGGACCCGGGGCCGGTTTTGCCCTGGTTTCATCACTCTTTACCTTGCTGATTTCATTTATACTGGCGTTCTTTTCATTATTGACGTTTCCCGTTCGCTATCTTTTTCGATCTTTTAAAAACCGTAAGCATCTTAAAAAACTGATTTTCAAACGTGTCGTCATTATTGGACTCGATGGTCTCGATTATGAATTGACCCAAAAATATATGGATGCGGATTATTTACCCAATTTTAGGAAGCTGAAACAAACCGGTGGATTTCAGAAACTCAAAACCACCTATCCATCGATCTCTCCGGTCGCCTGGTCAAGTTTTGCTACCGGCGTAAATCCAGGAAAGCATAACATTTTTGACTTTCTGATTTCAAATCCCCGTACCTATCTGCCCGAACTCTCCTCTTCCCGGGTAACACCCTCAAAAAAGAACAAAAAATTCGGCAAATATCAAATTCCACTTGGAAAAGCAAAGATTTCATTCTTACGAAAAAGCAAATCATTCTGGTCCATTCTCGGTGAACATGGGATATTCAGTCACATCATTCGTATTCCAATCACTTTTCCTCCGGAAAAATTTTATGGAGCCATGCTGTCGGCCATGTGTACACCGGACTTGCGAGGCACACAGGGATCTTTTACATTTTATTCAGCAGCCCCTCGCGATCATTTTAATGCCATCGGCGGCAACCACATTCAATTTTCACAAAAGAATGGAACGCTTTCATCATATCTGGTCGGTCCGGAAAACGCATTCCGAACAAACGGCGAATCGGTCCGTCTTCCGTTTTCACTCAAGTTAAAAAATAATTCATCTGCAGAGCTGCAGATTAAAAACAAACGGATCGAACTGAAACTGAAAGAATTTTCCCCTTATATACCGGTTTCATTTCCCTTTGGCTTTGGTGTTTCTGTAAAGGGTATATGTCAGTTTTATCTCAAACAAATAACACCTGAAGTTCAGCTTTATGTTTCTCCCATTCAGATCGATCCTGAAAAACCGGCATTGCCCGTTTCGCATCCGAAATTCTTTGCGACCTATCTGGCTAAACTGCTTGATCGATACAATACACTCGGTTTGTCTGAAGATACATGGGCACTGAATGAACAGGTTCTTGATGAAAAAGCTTTTTTAAAACAGGCATATCAGATTCATGAGGAACGCGAGAAACAATTTTTTCATGTACTTAATAAAACCAAACGCGGTGTATGCGCCTGTGTATTTGACGGAACGGACCGCATTCAGCACATGTTCTTCCGGTACCTAATAAAGGATCATCCGGCCCATTGTGAAAAAGACGAATCTCTTCAGCATGCGATTCGAGATATCTATCAGAGATCGGATGCACTGGTTGGACGTGTTTTAGAAAAGATAGATGACGATACGGTTCTCTTTGTTATCTCTGACCATGGATTTAAATCATTCCAACGCGGCATTAATTTAAATTCCTGGCTGCATCAGAACGGGTATTTAACATTAAAGGAAGAACAATTTGATCAGGACTATTTTCAGAATGTGGATTGGGAAAACACAAAAGCATACGCCGTGGGTTTGGCAGGTATCTATTTAAATCTGCAGGGACGTGAACATCGCGGAACGGTTTCTCCCGGAGAAGCGGAAAAGGCATTGAAGGATGAAATCATCCGTAAACTCTCCGGTTTGAAAGATCCTGATCGCAATGTGATCTCAATTAATCGTGTGATCGATAAATACGATGTAATGAAAGGGCCTTATATAAAGAATGCACCCGATCTGATTATCGGCTATCACGACGGGTACAGAATTTCATGGGACGGAGCGGTCGGCAAAACAACCCAAATGGTTTTCGAGGATAATACCAAAGCCTGGAGTGGCGATCACGGAATCGATCCCGATCTCGTACCAGGTGTTATTTTTTCAAATCAAAAACTTCAATCCGAGGAAATCGGATTAATGGATCTCGCACCCACTGTTCTGAATTTATTTAAGGTCCCAATCCCGAAATATATGGATGGAAAGCCAATATCCATGAATGAGATCAAAACAACATCTCATACTAAGAATTAGGGTGACATTATGAGTGTAAAAGAAGTCAATCGCAGAGAATTTCTAAAAACCGTCGGAGCTGCCGGTATCGCTGCTTCATTGGCGTCTCCGGTCTTCTCTGTACCCAATCTGGTCAATTCCAAAATCAGTAAAAAGGTATTCGTCCTGGGTATCGATGGGATGGATCCGGATCTGCTTCGGAATTTCATCAAGCGTGGAGAAATGCCGACTTTTCAACGATTCGTACAATCAAACCATTTCGGAGCCCTGCAAACAACGGTGCCGCCTCAAAGTCCTGTTGCCTGGTCGAGTTTTATTTCAGGAAGCAATCCGGGTGTACATGGTATCTATGATTTTATTCATCGCGATCCCAAAACCTTTATTCCTTATCTGTCTACATCCCGGACATTTGAATCCGTCAAAAGTCTGCGTTTGGGAAAATGGCGCATTCCCATTAAAGGCGGACACATTGATTTATTGAGAAAAGGCCCCACTCTCTGGGGAACCCTCGAAGATCACCATATTCCCGCAACCTTCTACAAACTGCCTGCAAATTTTCCTGTCGAAAATTCAAAATCGCATATGGTAAGCGGCATGGGAACGCCGGATTTACTCGGAACTTATGGAACATACACCCTGTTTGCAGAAGAACCCGTGGCATTTCCTGAAGATGCAGCGGGGGGCCGGCTGATGAAGGTTCATTTTCAGGATCATGCAACTGTAAGCCGGATTGAGGGCCCGGAAAACACCATGCTTGCGGACCGCGAACCGGCATCTTTCGATTTTCACATTTCAAGAGATCCCTGGAAAAACACGGTATTATTGGAAGTGCAAGGACACAAACTCCATTTCAAACAGGGCGAATGGAGTGAATGGATTCCGCTCGAATTTGAGCTTTTACCGGTAATCGCCAAAGCCCATGGCATGGTTCGGTTTTACATACAGCAGGTGCATCCGTATTTCAGGCTGTACATGTCTCCGATCAACATCGATCCGGAGAATCCGGATGTTCCGATTTCATCTGAAGATCATTATTCAGAACAGGTATCCAAAGCAATCGGACGCTATTATACTCAGGGATTTCCGGAGGACACGAAGGCTCTGTCGCATGGAACATTCAGCGATGAAGAATTCCTGTCACAATCCAGAATTGTTTTCGAAGAACGCATACACGCTTTTGATCATGAATTGAACCAATTTAAGGAAGGCCTGTTTTTTTTCTATTTTTCCAGTATCGATCAAAACACACATATGATGTATCATAATATGGATCCCACTCACCCGAAATATAATCCAAAAAGCAGTCCGGATGTTAAAAATGCGGTTTATTCGTTTTACCAGAAAATGGACCAGGTTTTAAAACAAACCCTGGATAAAATGGACAGCCGCAGCACTCTGATGATCCTTTCAGATCATGGTTTTGCCCCCTTCGGCCGTGAATTTCATTTAAGCACCTGGCTGGCACAAAACGGCTGGACCGCAATCACGGAACCGAAAAAGATACATGAAAGCACCTTTTATGATTACGTGGACTGGAATCATACCAAAGCCTACGCCATGGGTCTGAATGGAATTTATATCAATTTAATGGGCCGGGAATTCCAGGGGGCTGTCAGTTTATATGAATACGAATCTCAGAAAGAAAAATTGATCCGGGAGCTAGAAGCTGTTCGCGATCCGTTAACAGGACAAAAAATAATTACGAAGGCCTACGATGCAAAAAAAACCTATCGAGGTGATCAACTGGATATTGCACCGGATATCATTGTAGGTTACGATTGGGGGTACCGCGTCTCGGATGAGGCAGCCTTGGGAAATTTTCCTGAGGGCTTTTTTGGCTATCGGAAGGATAAATGGGCCGCGGATCACTGTATGGCTCCGACGGTTGTACCCGGTATTTTGTTGAGCAATCAACCGGTGAAACATCCCTCTCCTGGAATTTGGGATCTGGCGCCCTCCATTATACAGCAATTCGGTCTGACCCCACCGGAGCAAATGGACGGAAAATCTATCTTTACGTAAACCTGCCAGGCTTTTTTAAAAAAATCGGGTCAGCCAGAATTAAAATGATTGATTTAAAATTCAATCTTTTTATATTTCAAATCATTCATTAAAGGATTGCAATATGGCAATGAAAAAAATCAAGCTGGAAAAAGATCTGATCGACAGAGCCGGAAAACTTTCCGAATTGGCAGGATATTCTTCAGTGGATGAATTTATCACCCATATTATTGAAAAAGAACTCGCTCAACTGGATTCGGGTGACGATTCAATTGAAGAAGTTGAAAAACGGTTGCAGGGTCTGGGTTATATTTCATAAGGAAAAAGGAATCGAATGCGTCTTTTTATCGATGGATTGGATGTTCTTTTTAAATGGATATTCTTCCCTTTTTTGCTTCTTGGAAAAACGTTCGGATTATTACTTTTTTCCATGCTCATCGGAATCGGATTGCTGGCTCTGTTTAAAAAAGTATCCAACCAGGGTGCCATTCAACGCGTTAAAAACAGAATCAGCGGTCATATTCTTGAACTGCGTCTGTATCAGGATGATTTGAGCCTGACATTAAAAGCAATCGGACGAACCTTTTACAATAATCTGCTGTATCTACGAACTGTGTTGCTCCCCATGCTCATTTTCATCCTTCCTGTTTTACTGATCCTGATCCAATTATCAAAAATCTACGAATACTCGCCTTTCCGGCCCGATCAATCGATGATGCTCTCTGCAGAGGTGATGCCCTTCGTTTCCATACAAAAAGTGACACTGGAAACACCGGAGTCTGTTTTCCAGGAGATTCCTCCGGTACGGATCATCAGCCAAAATCAAATCTACTGGAGACTGAGAGCCAGACAGCAGGGGATCTGGCAACTCAAATTTCATTACGACAATCAAACAGAAATCATCAAACTTTATGTTGGTATCAGAACGGACAGACTTGCACCGGTTCAAATGAAAAGTCGTTTGGCTGCACTTTTTCATCCTGTGGACAAAACACTGCCCGCAGATTCATTTTTAACGAATGTACATATTCAATATCCTTCTGCCACTTTCTCAATATTTGGAATAAAGATACACTGGCTCATTTTCTTTTTCATTATTTCTGTAGCAACGGGTTTCGTATTTAAAAATCCGCTTGGCGTTGAATTATAAGGACGACCCAATGGCCCTTTTTTCTCGATTTAAAAAACACAAAAAAGTCTTTATTATCGGTCTGGACTGCATGGCACCCGACCTTGTGTTCGAAAAATATACATCGCATTTGCCCAATCTCTCTTATTTGAAGGAAAATGGATTATGGGGAGATCTGGAATCTTCGATTCCTGCAATCACGGTACCTGCCTGGTCGTGTATGACCACATCAAAAGATCCGGGCCAATTGGGATTTTATGGCTTCAGAAATCGTAAAGATTATTCCTACGAAAATATGGCCATTGCCATGGGCAATGCTGTTCAGGAAAAACGTATCTGGCATTATCTGGGAGAAGCAGGGCTTGACAGTATCGTGCTGGGTGTTCCCCAGACCTATCCGGTGCGACCCATTAAAGGAAATCTGGTTTCGGGTTTTTTAACACCCAGTCAAGACTGTGATTTTGCCTATCCCCCGCTTTTAAAAAAGGAAGTTCTGAAACTGATCCCGGAGTATTCTTTTGACGTTAAAGATTTCAGAACCAATGAAAAGGATCGTCTTATTGAACAAATATACAAAATGACCGATGAGCACTTTCAATTGATCGATACGATGCTCGATAAAAAGCCCTGGGATTTCTTTATGTCGGTTGAAATCGGCGTAGACAGAATGCATCATGCCTTTTGGCATTGCCAGGATCCCGAACATCCGAAATATGAAAAATCCAATCCTTATGAAAATACTATCCTGGAATATTATCGGCATATCGATCAAAAAATCGGCCATTGGTTATCGAAGCTTGATCAAAACACACTCATTCTTGTGGTATCCGATCATGGGGCTCAACGCATGGATGGCGGTCTTTGCGTGAATGAATGGTTGTGGAAAAATGGATATCTGGCCTTTAAGAAAAATCCGAAACCCGGCCAGATAAAAAAGGTGGAAGCATTTGAAATTGACTGGAACCGGACCCGCGCCTGGGGAAGCGGAGGCTATTACGGGCGGATATTCATGAATGTGAAGGGAAGGGAGCCCGGCGGAGCCATACCGCAATCTGACTATGAAAAAGAACGAAACCAGTTAAGAGACGCCTTGGAGGCGATTCCCGATCCGGATGGAAAACCCATGAATACAAAGGTGTTTTTTCCTGATCAGATTTATCGGGAAACGAAGAATATTCCCCCAGATATGATTGTATATTTTGGAAATCTTTACTGGCGGTCTGTCGGATCTCTCGGATATGACAGTTGGTACACATATGAAAATGATACGGGGCCGGACTCCTGCAATCATGCCCAAAATGGTATGTTTATATTATTTGATCCTTCTGATATACGGAAAAATCAGCCGAGGCGCCACACACATCTGATGGACATCACACCCACAGTTTTGAAAAAGATGAACGTCCGTGTTCCAAAAGGACTGGCTGGAGGGTTAATCAGATAAAAAATCATAGCCCTGAATGATCACTTTCTGTTCGTTCATTAATACGAGCCAATGAAAATTTAAAAATAAAGGCTTGTTCTGACTGCAAAGAGCGCCCAATTTTCTTTACGCCCGTCTGGATTTTCGTACTGGTAAACTTGTGTCGCTCCGTCAAATATGTGTCCTTCTATCTTTGCCAGCCAATTATTTGTTATATCAAACCGTAAAAAACCGCATGTGTCTTTCTGATATAATTTATACTTTTTCTCCCCTGTTTCGCGTCCATTCTCTGTATCATTGAACACTGAATAATAGGTACCGGCTTCAAGCCAGGGAAAAAACCGATAGGAGACCATACCGTAATAACCATCGAAATCGAGCACCATATCCAGTATCTCTTTAACCATGAACGGACTGAGCCCATGAATATCAACATGATATTCACGGGCATTGTATTCAGCGGCTAACAGAAGATTCTGCCACATATATTCTGCAGACACTGTGTAATACTTTGGCACATGAACATCAATCCGGATATCTCTCGACATAATCCGCGTTGAAGTCAACTGAACCGGTTGTCCCTCTGTATCCTGCAGTGTCATTGTCTGATCCGCTGAGGCTTTGTAATCACCTTTCATGTCCAATTTGGCGTTCATAAAAAAACCACCCAACCTTAATCCTAAAATCGGTGTTTCCCAAATAAAAGCGCCGCCATATAAACGATCTCCATTCACTGAGGTATTATTAAACTCGGATTGGACGGGCGTGCCGGTGCCTACTTCCAGTTGAGCCAGTTCATCCACGTTTTGCCCTAAAAAATCGAAGGCCATGCGCCAAAAGCCGGATCGCGGATTCGGAATATTGTATGTACCCATATAAGCCTGATAATCGGCATTTCCGAATGGACCCAATTGAACATTGCCGTAAATACTTCCGCCCTGAAATGCAAATGTAAAATCACGGATCGTTTCGTCATACACGGACTGAGGCAAAAGAATACAGGATCGTAATGCATCGACATCCCGTCCTTCATTATATAATGCCAATGGGGTTTTAATTTTACCGGCTCGCACTCCCAGATAATCTTTAATACGATAATCGGAATAGGCCCAATCAAGCATAAATTTGTTGTTACCCTGATCACCAATATCACGGCTCAATACCTGAATACCTCCCCGTAATTCATCAGTAAGCTGAACGGAAAAATTGATACCGGCTTCATTAAATTCAAAACTGCCTTCTTCGCATTGAATACTGAGATAATTATTAGCCGAGGATTGAATATATCCCTGACTGATAAAACCATGAATATCAACTTCCCGAGAAATCCCCCTTTCAAAAAACAGAATGATAATAAGCACAAATATCTGCCGATGAAATTCTCTGTATGGATACATGCGTGTTCCCCTTTTAATGATCATTGATGGATATAAATATTATCGGAATTCATTTGATTATTCAGACTGGAATATTTAATTTTGGAATCAGTCATTTTCGATTTGCAATTTTAATATCAATAAAAATTACGGATCCTTTGGCACACCTATATTTGATCAACCATCATTGATTGTTATTATAGTATTTTATTAATTTTGCAATATTTATACCATGTCAGGCAAGATATTCCAGACATTTAAATTTGCATTTGCTTTTTTCTAAATTTTCCTTTATCATGAATTGATATGAATGAGCAAGGAGATTCCCTGCAATGAAATTAATACTTTCGAAAATACAACTTTATATACTCACTATCCTGCGCGTTGTCATCGGATGGCATTTTCTTTATGAAGGATTTGATAAACTTCTTTCAACGGATTGGTCCTCTGCTAACTATCTGAAGACATCACAATGGATATTTGCACCTGTTTTTCAAGCTTTGGCTGAAAACAGCACAATTGTAATTGTCATCGATCTGTTGAATATCGCCGGATTGATTTTAATCGGTCTGGCTTTAATACTCGGATTATGGACAAGGCTGGCATGTTTCAGCGGTGCAGGGCTTTTGTTTCTCTATTATTTATCTCATCCACCCATGATTGGTCTGAATTTCGGTCCTTCGGCAGAGGGAAATTATCTGATTATCAATAAAGATATGATTGAAATAATCACCTTGCTTGCGTTGGCCTGGCTGCCTAAAAGTCGTTTGTTTGGACTCGACCGGTTTTTGAAGTATGCCGTAAAAGGAAAATCCCAACAAAAAAGCAAACCGATTAAAACGCTGTTTTCTGACACGATTATTCCGGTCAATAAAAAACGACGGGAATTGATAAAAGGCTTGCTTACCATTCCATTTCTGGGAGCCTTTGCTGCCGTTCTTTTAAAAAAGCATTCCTGGGAAAGCATGGAAGAAAAAAATCTCATGGATGCAGTATCCAGTGCCTCTTTAAAATCGTTTGATTTCTCAAGTTTGGATCATTTGAATGGTCAAATACCAAAAGCAAAAATTCTAAGCACAAATTTCAGCAGATTGATACTGGGTGGCAATTTGATCGGCGGGTGGGCGCATGCCCGGGATTTACTCTATGTATCCAAACTGGTCAAAACTTACCATCATCGGGATAAGGTATTTGAGACGCTGTTACTTGCAGAAAAATGCGGAATCAACACGATTGTGATCAATCCCCAGCTCTGCGGTGTTATTCGTGAATATTGGCGTCAGCATATTGGAAAAATTCAATTCATTTCGGATTGCGCTGGAGATCACTTATTGGAACACGTGCAAAGCTCGATTGATAGCGGCGCCGCTGCCTGTTATATTCAAGGTGAAAAAACAGATGCACTGGTTCGGGAGGGTCCTATTGATCTGATTGGAGAGGCTCTGAACCTGATAAGAAAAAATGGGTTGCCCGCAGGCATTGGTGCCCATTATATTGAAACCATTCGAGCCTGTGTGGATCATGGACTTGTTGCTGATTTCTGGATGAAGACGCTGCATCATCATCAATACTGGTCTGCGCAATCCCGTGAGGAACTCGACAATATTTATTGCAGAAAACCGGAAGAGACGATTGCATTCATGAATGAACTCAATCAACCGTGGATTGCATTTAAGGTATTGGCTGCAGGCGCAATCAAACCTGAAGATGGTTTTCGTTATGCTTTTAATCATGGCGCTGATTTTATTTGTGTCGGCATGTATGATTTTCAAATTGTCGATGATGTGAATATTGCATTGCAAGTTCTGAATCCTGCCATCTAAAGCAAATTCATGTATATGATTAAATGCATCATTCTTCCAGATTGTCACTTTATCTTTTCGGAGGGGATGGTATTATCCAATTTAAAAAATTCTTTAACTTTTAATAACGCTTAATTCGACCTCAATCATAATTTTTCACTATCATCCGTATTTTTTTTATTTTTTTTGTTTTCATTTATTTTTTTCAATTTTAAAATAAATTTCATTGTTTTCATTGATAAAACATTTTTCATACAACGACTTAGCATATTTATAATCATATTAAAAAAATTATTTATAAAATGTTAAATACTTTATATTTATGTAATATATATATTTTTTTTGTAATATTTGTTGCTTTTTTAAAATCAACATTGTATATTTGTTCACATATGTTACGTGTGTGTCATATATTTTACATGAATTAAAGACCATGAATTCATTATTTAACTAGAATCAATCTCATTTTTCATTCTCTAAAATTGGAGCAATGAAACACCACAAACCACAATACGATTCAATTGCGAAAACTGATTCTTACACTTCTGATGATCATGCCTTGGGGTGATTACTTATTTTTTTATTTTCATTATGACATTTCTGTCATAAACATGACAAAAAAATGACTTTTGTTATGGGAGGAAAAATGAAAGTCCGAAACTTAATTATGTTTTGTTTAGTGCTCTTTAGTGCAAGTTATCTTATTGCGGCAGGAGCTCCCCCCCAGCTTCAATGCCACTGCTATATTGGCGATTATGTCTGGAATGATTCTGATGAAGATGGGAATCAGGATCCAGGAGAGAGTGGCATCGGGAATGTACGTCTTGTTTTGTATAAAAATGGTTCCTACTTGAGAGAAACAACCACCAATTCGAGCGGATATTATGAATTTGGAGGTAATAATGATCTGGGTTATGGAACCTATACAGTAACCATTGATGAATCAACAGTTCCCAAATTCTATTGGAGAACCTACCCTTCTGGCACCTCTTACACTGTCACATATTCTTCAGCCAACGGTTCTGTTTATACATACGACAAAGCCGATTATGGTTATTGCGAATGGGATAAAAGCAGTCTGGAAGTTACGGGTGAATGTAAGTGGAATTCAACAACCGGTGTTCTCAGTGCTGTTTTTACTGTAAGAAATACCGGAACCGCAGCCATGCAAAAATCTACTACCTATGATGTCTATATCAACGGCGTTAAAACTTCAACCGGTACCATTGATCCACTAAATGGAGGTGAATCCCGTAATTACGAATTTACTGGCAATGAAAATGATTTTATTAAATTTATTGCCCAACAGCGTCCTGGGCATCCCGGATCTAGCAACCCTCAGACTGAGATTAAACTGGATTGTTTCCCACCGGCGAGTATTGATATTGAAAAACATACCAACGGAATAGATGCGGACTTACCAACAGGACCGGTAGTACCTGTAGGTTCAACGGTTACCTGGACTTATATTGTGACCAATACAGGAGGTTATGATTTAACCAATGTAGAAGTCAATGATAATCAAATTGGATTGATCGGTACAATTACCAATTTAGGCATAGGTGATTCCCAGACATTAACAAAAACAGGCACTGCCCAATTGGGCCAGTATGCCAATACGGGAACAGCCACAGGATATTATTTCGGCGGCACGGTCACAGATACCGATCCCTCTCATTATATCGGATATGTGCCCAACAACCCGGGCATCCATATTGAAAAATCAACCAATGGCGCGGATGCGGACACACCCACTGGACCGTCTCTGGTGGTCGGTACTACGGTCACATGGGAATATGTGGTCACCAACACGGGCAATGTGCCCCTGGGTTCCATTCAGGTCTCGGACAACATCTCGGGCGTCAGCCCGGTCTATCAGTCCGGCGATGCCAATGGCAACGGCCTGCTCGATCTGGACGAGGAATGGATCTACCAGGCCACGGGTACGGCCACGGCTGGACAGTATGCCAATACGGGATCAGTCGAAGGATACGATGACGAGGATACCAAGGTCACTGATACAGATCCCTCTCATTATATCGGATATGTGCCCAACAACCCGGGCATCCATATTGAAAAATCAACCAATGGCGCGGATGCGGACACACCCACTGGACCGTCTCTGGTGGTCGGTACTACGGTCACATGGG
>Ga0272442_10001390_pt1 | contig 36909 bp, 29 predicted proteins | sample SSMForm2O_FD_200262 | JGI IMG/M metagenome (GOLD analysis project Ga0272442, IMG submission 200262) | Marine sediment archaeal communities from Little Sippewissett salt marsh, Falmouth, MA, United States - SSM-Form-2O | ecosystem: Environmental > Aquatic > Marine > Wetlands > Sediment ... | reverse complement strand
CTGACTGTGCTTCGTTTGCCCGCACGGTCAGGAAGCTCGAAAAAGCAGCACCCGGTGCACACGGCCATGACGTGGACGACGCGATTTTCGAGAGCGTCTATTTTGCGGTGCAGAAGGAAATGTGGGCGGCACAAAAAAGACGCGCAAGGGAAAAGACGGGCATCTGGATCCGGCTGATATCCGCCGCGGCGCTGTGCCTGCCCGTTATTGTCGCCATGAATACGATGTTTGCCTGGCTGGTAAATGCAACGGTAGGGGCCTGGTTATCAAGCTCCCTGGCCACGGTCGCTGTCCTCATGATCGCGGCGTTCACACTGCTTGGCATTTCACTGATTTACGGTTCCATTCCGCTTGTGGCCGGACTTGCATTCAGGCTCCGAAGCCGCACTATTCTCAGTCAGGAAGCCGGTTTTGTCATTCCAGCCGAGGCTGCTGTTTACAATGAGAGGAGACAGTCATGAACCAGGACTCAATGAAAAGATGCCCCTACTGTGCGGAAAAGATCCAGGCGCGGGCCATCAAGTGTCGTTACTGCGGCAGCTATCTTGCTCCGCCTTCGGAAATGAAGGAATGGTACCGGGACCCGTCAAGCGGCAAGATAGCGGGCGTGTGCTCGGGACTTGCGCGGCAGTTCGACATCTCCGTGAGTCTTGTTCGGCTTGCATTCATTGTTGGAACATTCATCGGGGGATGGGGATTGCTAATCTATCTGGTGCTCTGGATTATCATGCCGGTTCAGATGCCGCCTGAAGATAATTACGGGCACGATGAAGTTTCGAATTCCGTGAAGATCAGGGCGGGCACTCCGCCTCCGCCTCCGACCGCGAGTCAACCGCCCCCTCCTCCCGATTCCGACTGAACGATCCTGTGACGATCCATCTGTGAATGGTATTTTATGCCGTAGTCTTTTGCATTTTCGTCCAGCCAGTCGGTGAGACTGGTATGTCCTATTGGCGTTTCCCTCGAAGTCAGCAGGTTTTCCATCAGGGCCTGGAGCTCCTCTTTTGTCAGCAGCACGTCTTTCATGAACCATCCCATGACCGATGCCAGGTCCAGCGCTATCTGCGGATCGCAGTGAAAGAAAATTGTCCTGCTGCCCACTTTTAATGAAACGAGACGTACGAGTTCTTCAAAAGTAAAAGTGTCCGGGCCTGTGACGTCTTCGACCTGGTTATGCATGTGTCCGCCGGCGTTTACGGCTATTTCCGCAAGGTCACCCACGTACACGGGCTGCACAGTGTATTTACCGTCACCCGGAATGGCGAAAAAGGGGAAATGGCGCAGCAGCCATGCGATGTTGTTAAGGAGGATGTCTTCTTCAGCGAAAACCAGCGATGGTCTCAGGATTGCATGGCTTATTCCGCTTTCTGCAAGCGATGATTCAGCTTCGGCCTTGCCTTTGAAATAGGAAAGCGTGGAGTTCTGGGTGGCATTTGTCACGCTGAGGTGAACAATGCGTCTGATGCCGGCTTTCTGTGCACATTCGAAAAGAATCCTGGAGTTTCTGAGCGCTGTCTGGAATGCCTCGGGCTGTGATGCATGGCTGAACCTGATCCAGTAGGTATTGTAAAGGGTACTCGCTCCCTTCATGGATTCGAGAAGATCATCAGGCCTGCTGAAATCGAGGGGAGCTGTCTCGATCCTGACTCCTGCAATCCTGTCCTGTCCGTTCTTCCTGTTAAGGGATCTGACCCTGCGGCCTGAATAGATCAGGCGCCTTGCTATGTACCTGCCCGAGAATGAAAACGCCCCAGTGACTATGTCCAGTTCCTGATCGTTCATAACCGTAAAACCATCATATTACAGCTGGTTAATAACATAAATACGCAATCAGAAAATTAATAGTATCAATGCTGCCGGTCTTTTTTTGTCCGGGGTGCAGCTGAAATCTTTCCTTTTCAATTATCGGCCAGTGCGTAAAATGATGATTGAGTTCCGTGTAACAATTTCTGTTCAAAAAGAGGAAACATCAATGGAAAAAGAAACACTTAAACATGAAAAGGCAGCACAGGGTCTTTCTTCGGCTAAACGGGAGGACATCTGGGCTCTAATAATCGCTTTCGTGGTTACGGTGATTTCCATAGCCGCACCGGACGCCGTTCATACTTTTTTCAAGAAAATGCTGTTTTTCTTTTAGGGGAGAAAAGATATGTCATTACTGCGTTCAATGATAGTTCCAGGCTGGCCCAGATACATTCCCGGGCTGCTTCTGTGCATTGCTTTCGCACTCATAGTCATGAATATCGATCACGTCCTGGGCAAGTATCACAAGGCTGACGCGGCTTCTGCAGCCATACCTAAAATCGAAAAGAAACTGGCCGAAGCCAGGGCCGCGGGTGATTCAGATACTGTCGCCGGCTTGCAGAAGAAACTTGAAAAGAACAGGGAATCTCTCGAAAAAGTGGGCGGCAGGGCAGGCGACAGGTGGTCATGGGCGACTTTCTTTTACCAGACCCTGCAGTTCAAGTATGTAGCCATGCTCCTGATCGGAGGCATTCTGATTCGAAACATTTTCGGTGTTCCCGGGGTCTTTCTTCCGGGAATCGGAATAGCGAGACCCATTATCAAGCCGGGCATAATCATTCTGGGGGTGCACTATGTATGGTCTGATGTGATCAGAGTGGGCGGAACGGGGTTGCTGCTTGCGGCCGTATTCATATTCGGGACCGCAATCACGGTAATGTGGGTGTGCAGGAGGTTCGGCGTTTCGGACGGCCTTGGCGGAATAATGGGAGCGGGTACTGGCGTCTGCGGAGTGTCCGCCATCATAGCGACCTCGCCCGTAGTTAACGCTAAGCCGAGGGACATGGCATATGCCATAGGGACCATACTTCTGTTTGGAACCGCAATGCTCTTTATCATGCCCTACCTCGGGAGGGCTATTGACGTTTCAGAGCCGCAGTTCGGGGCGTGGGTAGCCGTGGCCATCCTGAATACAGCACAGCTTATTGCAGCAGCCGAGTGGTTCGGTGAGGAATCCAGAAACACGGCCGTGCTTATCAATGCGGCCCGCATCATGCTGATTCCCCTTATCGTCATTTTCGCCGTCTGGTTCTACGGACTCAAGACCAAGGGTGCCGATGCCGGATTCTGGAAGACCATGCGTTCCAAGTTTCCGGTTTTCATACTGGGATTTTTTATTCTCATAATATTCAACAGCCTAAATATCGACGCCCTCGGCGGCCCCAAAGTTGAAGGCACCCCGTTCTGGGCCATGAACGCTGTCTACAAATGGTTTTTTGCGATCGGCTTTGCCGGCATCGGACTGTCAATCTCGATAGACGACATGAAAAAAGCCGGAGGTTCGGCCTTTCTGGTCGGTTCAGGTGCGGCGACTGCGAAAATGATACTCGGACTGATTGTAGTACTCCTGATCGGTACTGAGTTGCTGAGGGTGACCGGTGGAAACTAGTTCCGGGATCCTGCTTGCAATTGACGGTGAGCAGCACACCGAATCAGCGATACAATGGGCGCTTGACCTTGCTTCTGTCTTGAACTGTGAATTGACGGCCGTTCACGTGAGGGATCCCTATCTCAAGCAGTTTTTCAACGATATCTATGCACAGGGCCGTGAAGAGTACCTTGAGCATGTAGATAAATGTCTCGTCATCAGGGGCGAAGAGGCTGTAAGCAGCTTCGAGTCAGCGGCCGCAAAGGCAGGGGTCAGGCACAGGACAGTTATTCTTGATGGTGATCCTGTAGAAAAAATCAGATCCGAGCTGTGCTCGCACAAATATCATCTGCTAATCCTCGGACGTAAAGCAAACACCGGCATTGCAGCATGGAGATCCCGTGATCTTCCATCAAAGCTGACGGATGCTCTCAAAGACATTCCTGTGCTTGTGGTTCCCGAGAGTTGTGGATTAAGAAAACAGAAGGATCCCCAATAGCCTCTTCTTTTCCCGTTTTTTCTAAGGTTCTACGCCGTCCCAGCAGAACGTGCAGAGTTTTTCTTTTGGCAGGCCGATGGCTTTTACCAGGTCATCAAGCCTCTGGTACTGAAGAGAAGTAAGTCCCAGTCTCTTTCTTATGGCCTCGATCATGGCACTGTACTGTTCAGATTCCGGATTTGCATACTGTGCCAGATCTTTCGGGCTGTCGCCCTCCAGACTCCTGATGCCCATGCGGGCGGCAAGATCCATTTCGGATTTTGAACGTGAGAAGTTGAGGTACTTGCAACTGTAAAGGAGAGGGGGGCACGCCGGGCGCATGTGGACTTCTTTTGCGCCGTATTCAAATATGCGTGAGATTATGTCCTTCAGCTGTGTGCCCCTGACAATCGAGTCTTCGCAGAACAGGATTCGCTGATCCTTTATCAGGTCACGTATTGGTATTAGCTTCATCCTTGCGACCAGGTCGCGCACACGCTGTTCCTGCGGCATGAAGGATCGTGGCCAGGTGGGAGTGTATTTTACGAACGGACGCCTGTAGGGTATTCCGGCTGCCGCGGCATAGCCTATGGCGTGGCCCGTTCCCGAGTCAGGGATTCCGGCCGCAATATCAATACCGGCCTTGTCCCTTTTTGCCAGAAACTCGCCGCAGCGGTTCCTTACAGACTCTACGTTGATATTCTCGTAATCCGAAGCGGGATATCCGTAATACACCCACAGGAATGCGCATATCTGCAGCCTGTCGCCCGGGGCCTTGATCTGCGTTATTCCCTCGGGCGTAATCCGGACTATCTCCCCCGGGCCCAGAAACTGCTTTGTCTCATAGCCCAGGTTGGGAAAAGCGCAGGTCTCCAGACTGGCGGCATAGGCTCCGGGTTTTTCGCCTATGACTACGGGCGTTCTTCCAAAGCGGTCGCGGGCGGCGATTATTCCCTCTTCCGTCAACAGTAGTATGGAACAGGAACCTTCGATAAGGTTTTGAGCCTTTTCGATTCCTTCGGTAAAACTTTCGCCCTGATCAATGATTGCTGCAACGAGTTCCGTGGGATTGGTCTCGTTTTCCTTGAGCTCTGCAAAATGTGTGTTCCGGTTTCTGCAGACTTCTTCGGACAGCTCGTCTATGTTAAAAATCCTGCCGACCGTAATGATGGAATACATTCCATGGTGTGACCTGATGATGAGAGGCTGATCCTCGTAATCGCTGATTACGCCGATTCCGGAATTGCCGTTCAGGCGTGGAAGATCCGGCTCGAACTTGCTCCTGAACTGATCATTCGTGATTGAATGTATGAAACGGGTGTAACCGTCCCCGTTTTTTACAACCATTCCGCCTCGCCTGGTGCCCAGGTGGGAATGATAGTCGGTACCGTAAAAAAGATCCGCTACGCAGTCTGATTTTGATGCAACACCGAAGAGTCCGCCCACAGCTGATACCTCCTAATATTGTTCCGGCCCGTTGAAGTGAAAAATTGATGAAATCATTTCTGTCTCAGTTCTGTTATCCCAACCATAAGAGTCCGTCAATGCGGTCCTGAAGTCCTGTTAAAGGGGATTAATCAAGCTGGGATAAAGGCACGTTATCACTTGAGGTATCTGTAAAGACCACCTTCTGCGTCCAGAAGGTACACGTCACCACTTGAATTGCCGTGTATGGCTGAAAGCCACCACTCAATGTCGCCCGCGGTCTCAATCCACTTGTCGCCGTCATAGTGATAGACGGGATGTTCCGGGGCTCCTTCCAGGTTTTCCTCGATCTTGGCCGCAGCAAATACATTTTCGGCAGATGATGACCATACTGCGTGAAATTCAAGCTGTTCGTCGATATTGATTTCCGTCCATTCCGAACCGTTAAAGTGAAGAAGAAGTCCGTATGGAGGTTTCTGTTCAATCTGATTGACTACGTTCTGGGAAGCTGCGTAGACATCACTGGAAGAGCTGCCCCAGATTGCCATGAAGTCTTCGTTTTCCAGTTTTAAGCTTTCCGACCATTCGGTCCCGTCGAAATGCAGTATGTAACCGTAATCTCCCCGGGCGGTCTGTCCGACTGCAAATACATCGTCAGGCCCTGACGCCCAGACATCATGGAGCATGGCTGGGCTGTTTACCGCCATTTCGCTGCACTCGGTGCCGTCAAAATGAATGATGGCGCTTGTTGCGGCATTCCCGTTGCCGCGGCCTCCCACGATGTAAATGTCCTCACTCGATGCGCCGAAGATGGCATTGAATTCTGCATTTATCGCACATTCTAGTTTCTCACATTCATCTTCCATGCATCTGACTAGTGTGGACACATTTCCGGCTCCCCAGATCTCGGTGTCTGATGCGCCCCAGATGTCCACTATGCCCTGCGCTGTACTCTGAGGTGACCACAGGTTTTCCATCTGGTCGCCATTGAGGCGGCTTATGCCGTTGTAAGCGCCGTACACTTCACCTGATTCGGTCACCCAGATGGCACCCGGGCCTCCCTCGTCAATAATTTTTTCCCAGTCGCTTTTTTCGTCATCGTCATTATTGTCATATTGTTCCTTTTCGCATGCATAGTGAAGCACAAGCCCGCTTCCGCTCACGGCATATGCGTTTTTTCCACTCAACCCCCATATGCAGTCCAGGCCCTTGTCGGTACCTGAATCCATCCTGTTCCAGCCGCTTCCGTCGTAATGCATGATCAATCCGTCCCGGCCAGCGGCGAAAACACTGTCGTTTGAAATGGCCCAGATGTCTTCGAGATGGACATCATTTTTCATAACAATTTTCTGAAATTCGCCATCCTGCAGTGTGTAAATCATTTCTTTGTCTTCAACATAGTTTTCCGCGGTAAAAAAGAGGTCGTCGGTACCGGATACCGACTGGAAAAAGATGTCGGGCTCTTTCAGGATGGTATTAAAACTGCTGCCGTTGTAATGAATTACCAGGCCGGATTCGATTGCTTCATTTCCATTCCATCCGTCAATGACTGAAGAGAGGAAATAGACGCTGTTGTTAATTAAGGCCTGCACGTCTTTGACTGTTGAAAGATCATGCTCGATTTCTCTCCATGCTTCTCCTTCCAACTGCCAGATTTTGCCTTCAGACTGGCTTTTGCCCACAGCAAACAAGCTTGAATCCGTCATGGAAAGCGACCTGACCCTTCCGTCGAAATCCATGTCCATTTTATTCCAGCTCTCGCCGTTGAATTCATACATGCATGTACGAAACCCCTGTCCGGCATCTCTGCTCCCGCCTGCATAAATTTCTTTGCCGGATCGACCCTGGATCACTCTGAAACTGCATGAAGTGTCTTTGAGTGCAACGGACCATTCTTCACCGTCGAAATGAAGAATCAGCCCATTCAGGCCTGTTGTATAAATATTCGAGGAAGAAGTACCCCAGATGCCTGTCAATGTGGTCTCTTCAAAGCCCGTGTTCATCTGGTTCCAGTATCCTCCGTTGGCGCATATCTCATCGTCTACGGGTTCACTGCTTCCGGAGTCCTGCGGGCCTGCATCTTCCGCCTTTTCATTTTTTTTCTGGTCCTGGATGATGCATCCGGAGAAGGTGATAATGATAAGGAACATGGCGGCATGGCCTGCTGGATGACGTTTGCCTGATCTGTGTACGCTCATAGCTGTACCCCCTTGTGTTAAAATAATTATAAACCACAAATACTTTTTAAAAATATTTTTCTTCAATTTAATGGATCCCGACGCTAGAAAAAGTGTAATTCAGCCGGATTGTTTTTAAAGATATGTAAACATACGATTACATATGGTATGAACCTGTAAGTGCGTGATTTCAGAAAAAACCAGTAACCCCGGTATCATGGGCGGCTGGCCGGGTTGTGGCACATGGTTTGCAGACATTAATGGCCGGGGGGAGATTTTTATCAAAGGAGGCATTTAGTGATGAAAGATGCATACACAAAGCTGATGGATGTCAGGCTTCTTGCCGTTCTTGCGGCCGTTCTTTTCATGTACGGATGCGGCACCGGGGATGATGCGGATTCCTACCCGCAGGATACGAATCAGGATGCGGGAGCGGATGCCGCATCTGATTCGGACACGGACAGCGATTCGGATTCAGATACTGATACTGATACAGATACAGATACCGGATTTGAGGAGCTTCGGGCGTCGATTGATGCAAACGAAGATCCTGACGTGACGCAGGAAGATCTGGACAGCATGAAGGCGGGCAACGTGGATCTGAGCATGAAACTGCTCAGGGCCCTGGCCGTGGAAAAGGGCGGGAACCTTGCGGTTTCGGCTTTCAGCATTCGTTCCGCGTTCGCGATGCTGCTGGCAGCGGCAAAGGGCGAGACAGAGACTGAAATCGCCACAACCCTGGGATTCCTGGAGGATCAGTCCCGTACGCACAACGCCATGAACTATTACAACAGGGAGATCATGAAGCGGAATCTTCCTGAAACAGAATATGACGACCCCGTGATCATTTCCACGGCAAACCGCATGTTCGTACGTCCGGATAAAAACATCGGCGACGAATACCTCGAGATACTTGCGTACAATTACGATGCAGGCATGTATCTCGCTGACTTCGGCACAGATCCGGAGGGCATGAGAAAGAAGATGAACGCATGGGTCGAGGAACAGACTTACGACAGGATCAAAAACCTGTTTCCCGAGGGATCCATTATCTCTGACACGGCCTGGGTTCTCGTAAACGCGGTTTATCTGAAGGCTCCGTGGATGTTCGGCTTTGAAAAGTCCCTTACAAAGGAGATGCCATTCACACTGCTCGACGATTCCGAGGTTAAAGTCCCCACCATGCACAACACCGAAGTCGAGGGATATTACGGCACCGGCGACGGGTACAAGATCGTTGACGTGCCCCTGAGGGGCAATGATTTGTCCATGACGTTTATCCTTCCTGATCAGGGCGGATATGATGAAATCGAAGAAAGCCTTGATGACGGGACACTTGACGAAATGCTGGAGGATCTTGAACACGGACCGATTGAGGTTTACCTGCCCAGGTTCAAGGTTGAGACCGGCTCGCTGATGCTGAATGACATCCTGATTGAGCTTGGAATGGTTAATCCATTCGGTTCGCAGGCCGACTTTTCAGGATTCGGTCCTGATCCGGACTATCCTGGAATCTCGTTCGTTTATCACAGCGTGTTCGTGGCTGCGGACGAAATCGGAGTCGAAGCCGCGGCCGCAACCGGCATCGGCGGAAACGACAGCGCCTCCATGCCCATGATGCTGTTTGACGCGCACCGGCCGTTTATTTTCATCCTGCGCGACAGGCCCACCGGCCTGGCCCTGTTCACCGGACGCGTGCTGGATCCTTCGAAGTAATATCAAAACCGCTCTTAACTATTCAATATTACATGATAAATCGTCTCCATAGGTGTTTTGCTGCACGCACTGCACGCCGTGCAGTAAGCGTACTGCACGCCAATATCGGACTGATAATTTCATACTTTTCAGGGCATTTTACTGATAAATTAGTAGTAAAATAGTCAATTCGTTATCAACTTCATACTAAAATGGCATTTTTGCTATTAATATCTCATTTTCAAAAAAATATCACGGCGTGCAGCAGGGGCAGACCACCGTGTCTGCCCGGTGGTTTGAAAATGAACCAATCGGGGCGCATTTCCGGTGTGGTGATTAACACCTCCGATGCCGCCGCCGTCACCATACCCGGCGGGCCGAAATATCCGGATATTTTTTTCAGGCTCGGGTCACAGACTCCCAGTCTCCAGCACATAGCGCAGCAGCCATCTACTGCATACCCACCATATCGCTTTGAACAGAAGCACTCCTTTAAGAAGATAATCGATTCTGAGGAGCCACTTTTAAAAATCCCATTTTTCCCGCGTTTCAAAACGCCCCTGGAAGAAGCGCAAGACCTTGGGCTCGTAGGTCATTGTCAGCCCCGAAATCCGTTCTCTCACATTCCAAAGGCGCTTGATGCCGTCGACGACAAAATCGAAATGTGAGTTGGAGTAAACGCGCCTGGGAATGGTCAGTCTCACCAATTCGAGCTTGGGCCGGTAGTTTTCTCCCGTCTTGGGGTTGCGCCCCTTGGAAACATTACCGCGCTCCATGGTACGCACCCCGGTTTCAATATATATTGCGGCTGCGAGCGCTTGGGAAGGGTACGCATCCTGATCGATGTGGGGGAGAAATTTCTTGGCGTCAATGAATATCGCGTGGGAACCCGGAGGTTGTACTATCGGTATGCTGGCCTCTGTGAGCTTGCGTCCGAGCTCCTGGGTCTGCTCAACCCTTGCGGCGATATAGGCATCGTCGAGGGAGTCGAGCAATCCCCGTCTGAGGGCCTCGATATCTTTGGGATCCAAACCACCGGTGGTCAGATCTCCTTCCCAGACTCTCAAAAGTCTCTTAAATTCGTGGGCGAGCGCATCGTTATTACACGCGAGCAAGCCCCCCATGTTGACCATGAAATCCTTTTTACAACTGATGGTGCAACCATCTCCGTAGCTCATCATCTCGCGAAGGATCGCTTCGACGGGTTTGTCGCGGTATGCGGCATTTTTGACCTGAATCATTCGCGCGTTTTCCACACAGCGCGTTGCATCGTACATGAGCGGGATGCCGTGTTTCTGGCATAGGGCGGAAACCTCCCGCGCGTTCTCCATTGAAAATGGTTGTCCACCGGCCATGTTGACGGACATCTCGAAGCTGACATAGGCAATTGAGTCCGCACCGACCCTGTCGATCTCCTTTTGGAGCTTACTGATATCGATGTTGCCCTTCCAGGGATAATCGCTGCTCGATTCATGTGCCTCATCGACGATGATGTCGACAAAGACGCCTCCTGCCATCTCCTGGTGGAGCTTGGTGGTGGTAAAATACATGTTGCCCGGCACACTCTGCCCGGGTCTTATCATTGCTTGGGACATGATGTGCTCGGCTGCTCTGCCTTGGTGAGTGGGAATGATATGCTTGAAACCGAGAATGTCTTGAAATTCTTTCACCAGATCTGCGTAGTGGCGGCTCGAGTATGCCGTATCGGTCGAGTTGGTCATTCCCTCCCACTGGTAGCAACTCATTGCAGTGGTTCCGCTGTCGGTCAAAAGATCGATATAGACGTCTTCGGATTTGAGAAGAAAGGTGTTGTAGCCGGCTTGTTCCATCGCCTGCTTGCGCTGTTCCTTGTTCAGCACGCGAATAGGCTCGAAAATAGCTATCTTATGCGGTTCAAATGGCTTTCGCGTCGCGCGCGTGTTCGGCCTGAACGTCACGAAGAGACGGTGATTCTTCGGTTCGAATTTCAGCTCGTCTACAAATTCGACATCGTGACTCATCAAGCGCATTCCACGTATGTGATCGCGGTTATGGTAGACGGTGGTAACCGTATCGGCGATTTCTTCGAGATGATTCCGAGTATATGCGTGTCGTGGTAGCTCCAGGGTGAGAATTTTCCTTCCTTGGCCGCTCAGGTGGTATGCGGCGCCGCCGATTATCCTCGCCCGGATTCCACCGCAGGCAAAGAGCGCGGCCGAAAGTACGAATTTGGGATAATCATCTTCTTTGAGATGGGGCAAAAAAGCGTGTACATCCAAACCAACGGCCTTTGTTCCCCGGTAGGCCGGCACCCCTTTTTCACGGATCAGCGAGTAGAGCAGCTCGACTTGAGAATCGTACCATTCTGTATATTCCGTTTTTTGCATTTCATCGAGCCCGACAGAAAAGACTTCCATTGCCCGTCCTGTCATGCCGCCGTATGTGTGCAGTCCTTCGAAAACCACCACATGGTTTCGGAATCTTTCAAAAAGTTCGTCACGGGGACTTGTGATGAAACCGCCCACATCGGAACGGCAATCTTGTGCTGCGTCCAAGAGAACCACATCAGCCATGCCAATGAGCTGCCGAGCGACCATGAGAAGATCGCGGCTTGAAACGCCTGTCCGACGTGTATGCCACAATGCGTTTTCCAAGACATCCGAGGCATCGATCGCCACGATGACATCGTTCTTGTGCGCGATTTCGGAAAGGGCCTCCACGTTGTCGAGGGATACCGGTTGACCATTCCACGCATTGGGACAAAGAGCCACGCAAATGTAGGCTACCTGGCCCGCGCCTTTTTCTTCCAAGATCTGCCGTACGCGCGACAAATCCAAATCGGCGCCGAATTCCGATGGATGCGGGTACTCGCGCGCTTTTTTTTCCGTTACATCGACACTCTTACCGCCGCAGGCGATGACCAGCCCCTCGCTGCGTCCGCGATTGTGGAGCACCATCTGCCCGGGCTTGATCATCGTCGTAGTCAGGAGTTTTTCTGCTCCAATGCCGTTATGCGTAGGAACGACCCTTTTGATTCCGAGTACTTTTGAAGCGGTCTTCTGTAGCCGATTGTAATTTTGGCTACCCGCATACGCCTCGTCTCCAATCATATACCCGGCTTTCTGGAAATGGGACCAAGATGACATACCTCGAGCCACCAAATCGAAGGTTACGGAATCGGAGCTGACTTGTAAGATATTGAATTCGGCTTTCTTCAGAATGTTCCAGCGTTCATAATCCTCGAGAATCGGCAGATGTTTCACTTCTTTGATTTTGTAAGGTTCCGATATGGACATGATGACCTCCGTTTTCAAGCGCCGGTTAATACTGAACAGCTAAAACCGTGCTAGCGCCGGGCAAAAACCGCGTCAACAAAAAAGGGACCGGAAGACAATTCCCGCATAGAAGAAAAGAGGTTAACGTTTGATCAATTTGCGTCCGATTTCTCGGATGATGAAGAATGAATCGCCCCGGGATTACCGGAGACTCAGTTAATTGAGTACAGCCACCATGGCTGTGACGCACCAGCATGTAATTAGGCAGGGATTTTTTAATCCCGCTATTTCCCTCACGCAGAGTCGGCCGTCCCTCACGCGGAGGTAGCCGTCCCTCACGCGGAGGTGGCTTTCCATCACGTGAGGGAATGACATTCCGACGTGATTGGAACACTTTTCCGCGTGATTGGAACACTTTTTTACGTGATTGAAACTGTGATAGAGACCGGGGGCAGGTCACCGGTATCAGGATCGAAATTATCCGACAGACAGGTTAATCTTCAGTCGCGGCTTTGAGTTTCTTGAGCACCAGCGCAACCGCGACGGCCGAGACAAGGCATGATGCCACGACCAGAAGGAAGAACTGCCACAGCTCCCAGTTCTGGTAAAACCTGCCGATGAATCCGCACAGGTAATTGCCAACGGCCGTTGCCGCAAGCCATCCCCCCTGCATGAGACCGCGCATGCCGGGCGGGGCCACCTTGGATACAAAGGACAGCCCGATTGGGCTCAAAAGAAGCTCGGCAAATGTCAGGGTAAAGTATGTCGAGATGAGCCAGTAGGGCGAAACAACGACGCTGGAGCGGCCGCCTGCAAGCTGCGTCATGTTCGGAAGCCCCTTTGAAGCCAGTATCATGATTGCGAACCCGACCGCTGCGATTAGCATGCCCATGCCGATCTTGCCCGGCGAGGACGGCTCTTTGCCCCTCCTGTCCAGAAAGGCCCAGAAACCCACGATTACGGGCGTCATGAAAACTATGAGAATGGGATTGAAAGCCTGGAAAAGCTCCGCGCTTATGGGATTCGAGTCCGTAAAGGAGTTAAGCCGGATTATTCCGTAGACCAGGGCAGCCGCTGCAATCACGACGGATATTACCCTGGTCCTGACAGAGCCTTTCCTGACGGCGAAGTATACTCCCAGGATAACGGCGATAATGGACAGAAGAGAAGGCAGGTTGAACAGGAGATAGGTGTATTTGCCTACCTGATCGACAGTGTAATCCCGTGCAAACATCGTGAGCGTGGACCCGTTCTGGTGAAAAGCCATCCAGAAGAAAATGACTATGCCGAATACGATGAAGAGGGCGACGAGCCTGTCCTTTTCCTGTTTTTTCGTAAGAACTATTTCTTCTTCCGTACCCTTTTTTTCGTGTGCCAGGTAGTCGGCATGTCTGTACATGCCTCGGAATATTATGAAGACGAGGAAGGAAAAGATCATCGCCAGGCCGGCTATGGCGAACCCTGCATTGTACCCCTGGGCGGTTGTATATCCAAGCGTGTTATGAAGGTAATCCTTGATTCCGGTAGCGGCGTACGGAGAGAAAAAAGCACCGACGTTAATGCCCATGTAGTAGATGTTGAAGGCCGAGTCGCGCAGGGACGCCATTTCTTTTCTCTCATACAGATTGCCGACAATGACAGCAAGATTACCCTTGAACATGCCGTTTCCGATGGAGATGACGGCCAGGCCGATGTACACCAGCATCGGTCCGTCAGTGGGTATGGAAAGCAGCCCGTAACCCGCCGTCATGATAACGGTTCCCAGCGCTATGGTTTTTCCGTACCCCAGGACCTTGTCGGCCAGTATTCCGCCGAGCAGGGGCATCACGTAAATGCCGGTCAGAAAGGCGCCGTAGATACTGCTTGCCTTTGTAGCGTCCCAGCCGAAGTTCTCCTGTAGATAAAGAACGAATATGGTCAGCATCGTGTAATAGCCGAAGCGCTCGCCCATGTTTGCGAAAAACAGTACGTACAGTCCCTTTGGGTGATCCTTGAGCATGTGAACTCCTTATAAGATTATTATCAGGGCGCAGAATACCCTATCTGAAGGAATATTACATTACAAAGAGGAAGTATCAGATGATGGATAAAAGATGCGATGCCAGAAGCAACACCGGGCCGGAAAGAGTACTGCCTGCATAAGAGCAGCCGCATCCGCCCGCGTAATCTGCGTCATCTTCTTCAATCCCTTCGTCGAGGGCCGCATCCCATTGACCACCGTCAGGGGCTGAATCGCTGTCGGCATCCGTGTCGCTGTCCGAATCAGTATCGGCATCCGTGTCTGAATCAGAACCTGTGCATCCGGACGTGTCGAAATTACAGGCGTCGTCACATGCAAGCTGACCGGCTTTTTCTCCAAGGGATTCACACGTCTCGCCGTCAAGATCGTCGCCTTCGCACTGTTCGAACAGGAATTCATCGCGAACGCCGTTGCCGCAGGCGGACGCAATCTGCATTGTGGTGCAGTGAACGGCTCCGCCTTCGAATGCTATTGATACAGCGGGAATTCCCTGAACAGTGTAGTCCTCCCCGAGTATGTCGCGGTAAAGGTCAAGCGCTGCGGTGTCGTAAGTTTGTGCATTGTACGTGGGAACGAGAACCACGTTGTTGAGCATTACCGAGTTTGTGTAGGTCTTGTAAGTCCATCCCATCATGCCCGAGTCCAGGGGAGGGATGACCACGCGGTGCACGATAAAACCCTCGCCGTCCAGGTTGGTTTCGTTTTCGATTATGTCCGCATTTTCATCGACGATGGGATCCGCCTGCGCGTTGTTGCCGGTCGCTGAGTCAAAATCGATCACGATCACGTCGATGGGCGTTACGAGCTTTGCGTACATGTCGACATGGCCCGTGCTCGTATTCGGAACCGGCGTAAGCCAGATGATTTTAACGCAGCCCAGATACGAGGCCAGGATTTCCTCCACCTTTTCAAAGCTGTCGGCATCGGTGTTTCCGTCCTTCTGATTGTCGGCAGGGATATCGTTGCTCATTATGCAGGTGCCGCGACCGTCAGTCATGTAATTGCCGCCCTCCATGTACAGCTTCACTTGATCGGCCGGGCTCTGGTCACCGCCCTCCAGACCGAAGCGTTCAAGCGAGGCAAGCTGCGCCAGATGTTCCACCACTGCGTCGTCGCGCGCGCGGCTGTCGTAGTAATGAAAATCAGCGAACGCCAGGTTGCCGTCTGTTCCGCCCTCGTAAATGCTTACGGGTCCGAAGTCGCGGGCCCATTTTGCATTCAGGCCGCCGGGCGGCTGAATCACGCGGATCATGGACATATCGATTCCCTTGTTTTCAAGATAACTTGCGTACTGTTGCGGCGGGTCTTTGCTGAGCACTATCGCATGCGCGCCGCCCTGCAGTGTTCCGCCTTTGATCAAGTTCAGCAGCATGTTGTCCATGCCGCCCCAGTCTCCCTGGCTTACCATGTATGCGCTGACGGGTTCGAATTCGGCGGGCACGCGGTACCCGGGATCAGGCGGAGGCGTAAGCAGTCCCTGGCTCATGTCAGTCACAAAAGGAACTGTCACCGGAGAACTGTTAATCTCGGCTCTGGTCTCCCATGCCGGAAGAACGCCCGGCCTCAAAGCCGCCTCTTTAGCCCTGGTTACTTCAGGGTCATCAAAGGCCATGGAATTACCGGTCAGTAAAAGCAGAGTAATAAATAGAACAAGCCTCTGATTCGGCATAAAGTGTCCTCCGTATCTCCCCTCATGCATGATTCTGACATGAATGCCGTTAATGGAAAATGATATTTTTAAATAAGCCGCTTCTGATTACACAAATACGCGGATTTTTGCCGCATAATCAAACTCCTTGCCACCTGTCCCGCCTTCAATACATAATCACTTAAGTCATGGCCAGGACCGTTGCAGCAAGAGTCGAGCGGCTTCAGAGGAACCTCAAGCTCAGGGGCGCCATAATAGTCCTGTCCGTGGGGGTTCTGCTGCCCGTGGTCCTGTCCACGTCCGTGGGAATCGTGGCGCTGGTGGTTGGAAAAACATCCGAGACCCTCATATTCGGAGTCCTGATCATTTCATTCACGTCAGCCGCTGTAGGAGGCGCCGTGATTGTAACCGTTCTACTGGGACGACGTGCCCATACAGCCAGGCTTCAGGCGGATCTGCTTGCAAACATCACGCACGAGCTCCGCACCCCGTTGAGCGCAATTAGAATGTACGCACAGACCCTGGAGATGGGGCTCATAAATGAAGACCCTGAAAGCACGCAGAAATGTGTGGACACCATAATCCGCGAGACAGAGTGGCTTGAGACCATGATCGAGAGGGTGCTGACGTGGCGTTCGCTGGCAAAGGACATGGATGACCTGGACCTGGTACGGGAGCCCGTAACCGCGGTGGCCAAAGAGGCGGCGACGCGTTTTGACAGGATGATGGCTCCCGGCGAGGTTGATTTTAAAGCGCAGATCAACAGCACCATGCCCGTGATTCACGACAGGAGGGCGCTTGCATCCATAATTCTCAACCTGCTGATCAACGCGCACAAGTACACCGGGGAGGAAAAGGCAATAACCCTCAGTGTCAAGGATGAAGAAGACAGTGTGCTTATCAGCGTGAAGGACAACGGAATCGGAATATCAAAACGAGACATCTCGAGAATCTTTGATCCATTCTACAGGGCGGATACCCGTTACAGGTGCCGGGCCCCGGGAGCGGGACTCGGACTTGCCATAGTCAATCACCTGGTTCTGGCTCACAAGGGTTTCATGTCCGTGGACTCGAAGGAAGGCGAGGGGAGCCTGTTCAGCGTATTTCTTCCCGTGTCTTCACAGGAGGACGGGAACAAATGAACGCGCAGGATAAAAGTACGCAAAGGGAAAATACCGAGACCGTTCTCATAATCGAGGACGACCGATCTTTGAGGGAGGGCCTTGCAATGAATTTTCATCTGCAGGGCTATACCGTGCTTACGGCCGACGACGGCGAAGATGGGATGGCAAAGGCGTTTGACGCGCGTGTTGATATCATAATTCTCGACATAATGCTGCCCGTTTACAGCGGGCTTGAGATACTGTCCGAGCTCAGGGAAAAGGAAAAATCTGTGCCCGTTCTCGTGCTGTCGGCCAGGGGAACCACTGACAACAAGATCGAGAGTCTTCGAATGGGCGCAGACGATTACGTGACAAAGCCTTTCGACCTGCGTGAGCTGATAGCAAGGGCCGAGGTCATGCTCAGGAGGCGCAGGGCGGAAAACAGCGAAAGGGAAAAGCTTAAGTTCGGAGACGTGGTCGTGGACCTGGATGAGCGCAGGGTTATGATAAAGGGAGAGGAAGTGGCGCTTTCCAGAAAGGAGTTTGATCTGCTCTGCCTGCTTGCCGGTTCGCCGGGACGTCCTTTTACGCGGGATACGATACTGGACAGGGTGTGGGGATGGGGCTTTGACGGAACTGCCAGGACGGTCGATAATTTTATCGTCAGCCTGAGGAAAAAAATCGAATCCGACCCGGCAAAGCCGCGGCACATACAGACCGTACGGCAGGTGGGCTACCGGCTCGAGTCGTGAATGGATAGCGAGGCTCTTTTTTCAGATAAATCTTGCGGGATAAACGCTTGGAACCGGACGGGTGCGTTTTTTTACCTCGTTGGTAAGCGATCCGAGTTTTTCAACAGAAACTGTAATGTTGTCGCCCGGCTTCATGCAGCGGGGGGGATCGAAGAATATTCCCACTCCGGACGGCGTTCCGGTCGCTATGATGTCGCCGGGGTGGAAAGTGATATTTCTTGAAGCGAATTCCAGTATCCGAGGGATGTTGAAGATAAGATCATTTGTATTGCTCTTCTGACGGACTTCGCCGTTCAGAACGGCTTTTACCTCGAGGTTGTGGGGATCCGGGATCTCGTCCCTGGTCACCAGATACGGGCCCACCGGGCAGGTGGAGTCGTAGGACTTTCCCCTGAACCACTTGCGGTCGCCGAACTGCGCATCGCGCGCGCTTACGTCGTTTAGTATGGTGTAGCCGGCAATGTACGATTCCCAGTCGTCTTCGGGAATTCTCAGTCCTGTTCTGCCTATTACGAATGCCAGCTCGACCTCGTAGTCGAATTTTGTCTCGTCTGCCGGATACCACAGGGGATCGTTATTTCCGGCAAGCGAGCTTGCGGCCTTGGCAAAGATCAGCGGCTTTTTCGGCAGGCGCGCGCCCTGTTCCTCTGCATGCTGCCTGTAATTCAGGCCCAGGCACACGATCTTGGTGGGGTTGTTCACCACTGGCCCGATTCTGACCGAATCCTCCTTTACGAGCCATGCATCGTCCACATCGCCTGACATGTAATCTTCGATTTTCTTCAGTACATCTTCGCCCATGTCCAGCAGCCCCCGGATTGAACGGATTTCTCCGCCGGACGCGGCATGGAGATCGAGAATCAGGTTGTCCCGGACAATCACGCCGGGTTTTTCCATTGCAGGTTCACCAAACGATAAGAGTTTCATAGGCTTCTCCTTGAGGACATAGTCTGATAAGTGTTTAACACTTCAAATCCTGAAACAACAAGCCTGAATGGACAGTTCACATGTGGTGATGCTTACAGAGTAAAAAGCATTGACACCTGTAACGTAACAGGTTACATTATTTTAATGATAATGAGATTTAAACATAAAGGCTTAAAGAAATTGTTTGAATCCGGTCAGACTGCAGGTGTTATGATCGAACATGTAAAACGTTTGAGGCAGATACTGGCACTTCTTGAAACAGCAGGAACAGTGGATGACATGAAGCTCCCCGGACTCAATCTGCATGAACTAAAAGGTGCAAGAAAAGGAACATGGTCGGTTAAAGTCAGCGGCAACTGGAGGGTTATTTCAGGATTAGGAGCGGAGATGCAGTCGACGTAAATTACGAGGACTATCATTAGAGGAGATGACAATGAATATGCACAAACCACCGCATCCTGGAGAAATAATCAGGGATGTATGCATTGAGCCCCTGAATCTGACTGTAACGGATGCTGCCAGAGCTTTGGGTATCAGCAGAAAGACCCTGTCTTCGATACTTAACGGCAGGGCGGGTGTAAGTCCCGAAATGGCATTACGGCTGTCAAGGGTATTCGGTAGATCTGCCGAGGCATGGCTGAGACTTCAGCAGCAGTTTGACCTGGATAAAGTCCGGAATTCTGCTGATATCAGAAAGCTTAGACGAATAGAAGCCGCGTGATAAAAAAAATGTTCATCATTTAAGAACCTTCCGTGTATTTCTTAACCGGCCCTGCTTCCATCGAAACACAGCAGATCTCATCAGTACTGCACCCGCGAAGGTTTTCTTCATATTCTGTATCAAGACAACCTGCATCTTCTGTATCAGCCCTGCATATGCCTCCCATATTCGCACATGTATCCGGTTCAATGCATATGGTGTTTTTATCCACACAGTAACCGGAACCGTTTGGATTATGTGGATAGTCGCCTTCGCAGCATTTTACAAAGTATTGTTTGCCGTCCGGTCTGGGGCATACGGTTTTGGTATCGGGGTCAGGTGGATAATACTCACAATTTCCACGGCACGTGCATTGATAAAAACCATCACACCAGCTTGGTGAGTCAGGAGTCCCGTCTTCATCCAGATCGATCACATTTTTATCCGATTTCCGGCATGCGCCGCTGTTGCATGATCCAGCATCCGGGAGACAACCGCTGTCGAAAGAGGCGTCGCTTGTAATATCTTTACCTGAATCCGAATCGCCGCCTGCTGCGGCATCATTTCTGTCATCGGTACTTGATGCCGAGGCTTCGGAATTCATCCGGCAGCCTGATGCCGATATACACAGCAGTATATGGACAACTATGGTAAACAGCAGTCGCATTTTGTCTAATTAAATATTCCTGCAATATGCATGCCTAGGAAGAAATAATGGAAATCCGGTTGGTTTAGATGAAAAGCAGACTAATTATGCAGTACTTTTTATTAGGCTGTGCAAATTATTCATCTCAGCATTTGCATTTTTCGGTGCGACGGTCGACTATGGGGATGGTGTTTTCCTCGTGAAATTTTGCTATGCGATCGAGCTCGGCCATGATCTTCTCTTTTTTGTCTCCCGATACCCGGTAGTTCATGTCCACTATGTCGCCGAGGCCTGAATCGGCCCCCATCATGGTGCCGCCCACCACGAGTAGATAATCCGGCAGCGCATCGATTCGGTTGGCGGCCGCCCACATGCGCGCCCACGATCGCATTACGGACTGCAGCTCATAACCGCCCGCCCCGAGCATGAGAAGATGCCTGCTGTGCCCGCGTACGCGCTCGACAGCGTCCACCATTCCGTTGTTCGTAAGGTTCAGGTTTGACAGGGGATCGGTCTTGTGGGTGTCGGTACCCACCGTCATGACCACGACCGACGGGTTGAACGCCTCGAGCGCGGGCGGGACCACTCTGTCAAAAACCATTTTATAAGCCTCATCATCAGTCTCCTCGGGCAGGGGCACGTTGATGTTGAAGCCTTTTCCCATGTCCTCGCCGATCTCGTTTTCAAAACCCGACCAGGGGTACAGTGTCTTTCCGGACTGGTGAAGCGATATAACGAGAACCCTGTCGTCCCTGTAGTACGCGTCCTGAACCCCGTTGCCGTGATGAGCGTCTATGTCCACATAGGCCACTCGCTGTCCTCGTGAGAGTAAAACGTCTATTGCCGCAAGAATGTCGTTGACATAGCAGAAACCCTCGGCGTGGGACCTGCTTGCATGGTGAAAACCGCCGAGCATATTGAAGACTATGTTTGCGTTGTCGTTTGTAATGAGATCAACACCCGTAAGCGTTGCCGATGTATAAAGCAGAACATAGTCGAACAAACCCGGGAAAACGGGACATTCATCGCTTCCAAGATGAAACTGCAGGAATTTTTCCTGCCATTTTCCGGAATTGGCCTCATCCAGGGCATTGATATATTCGGGGCTGTGAGATTCGATCAGACGCTCCTTCGTGATCATCACGGGTTCTTCCATCCTTATCCATGGCTCGTTGAGGAATCCCTGCTGCAGCATCAGCTGAAGCGTCTGCCTTGCCCTTCCAGGGTTGAAGGGATGATCCTCGCCGTAGGTGAAATCTCCATAACGGCCCGAATAGATGACAATGCTGTCTTTGGATCTCTTAACGGCTTCTTCAGGAAATTTAAGCACAAAAGTGCATGCCCCTGCGTCGAATTTTTTCTGCGCAGTGGGCCATCCTTTGTTCAGAAGGGCTATTGTGGCTGCGTTCTGCTGGATCACTTCCGCATAAACTCCGTCCAGGTTCCTGGAATAGGCGATCTTGTTCAGGTGGTTTGCCAGGAAAGTGCCTATACCGCATCCCTGGAACTCCTCATCGACAACGATGTCGAACTCGCCCATGTTATTGGCGGGATTGTACATGTACCGCCCTTCGGCGATTATCCGCTGGTTCGGCCGGTTGCCGACCAGCCCAACGATGGCCATGTCCTGGCTGTAATCAACATGCGCCAGCTTCTGCGCCTCCTTGTGGGACATTGTCTTTAGTGTTCCGTGATACCTGAGCCTTATGGATTCAGGCGAAAGTTTGTAGAACATTTTCTGCAGCCTGTGTGCGTCGCACGGCTTTACCGGTCTGAAAAAGACATTCAGCCCGCCCTTGAACGTATGATAAAATTCGTAGTGATGCGGATAAACGCAGCCGGATTCCGGCGGGATTGTCTGATCCCTGTCCACATAGTTCATTCTCTTGGCTTCTTCCAGGAGCTTCTGGCGGAATTTGGGATGGGCGATCGAGATGAGGGCGATGGCTCTTTCCCTGAGGGAACGGCCGTAAAGATTGACGAATCCGTATTCTGTAACCACGTAATTCACGTAGGAACGGCTGAAGGCTACACCGCCGCCTATGCTCAGGGCCACTATGCGCGACTGCATTCCGTCGGGCATGGTGGAAGGCATGGCGAGAATTGAAAACCCTCCCTTTGAACGGCTTGCGCCGGTAAGGAAGTCCATGCTGCTTGGAAGGCTCCTGACCTCGGACACGTCCTGCATGTCCGCCCTTGCAAGGCCCGTAAGCTCGATTTCCTGGATTGTCTGGATAACTACCATGTTGTCGTTCTGGGCTATGATGAAGGGATCACTTGCCTGATCGATTGGCAGCATCTCGAGGTATGGATTGTTGTGAACCGATTCGTAAAGCTCCCTTGAGCCCAGAACCATGGTTGCCACTGTCTTGCCCTTGTAATTTGTTTTTCTCCTGTTTGTTACGGCCCTCGACCTGATAAGGCGCTGTATGTCGTCGGTCAGAATATCCGTGTGTATTGCCAGGTCTTTCTTCGTGTCCAGGTAGCGCATTGTTGCTGCGCTGATTGGACCGCGATCGAAATGCAGGCACATGCCGTCGTTGATGAGACTCGATATGTGCCGGCCTATTGTGACTGACACGGGATCCAGATCAAACGGAGGAACCTCAAGGAGCAATGTGTCTCCCTCTACAAGGAAATCTATGTTTTCCACGGGAACCATGGAGTCACCGATAGTTACGGGCATGTTCCTGTTTACCTGGGCGATTACGAGATTTGCATTTTCAACCGCCGCCTTTGTAGTGTCCACAGACACGCCCAGGCTGCACAGCCCGTAATCGTCCGGCTGCGACACCATGATCAGGGCCACGTCTATCTGCACTATGCCGCTTTTCATTGCATAGGGCAGCTCGCTTATGTTCATGGGCGTGTGATCGGCCACTCCAGCTGCAACCGCATCCTGAAGCCCACGGCCGATGTAGAACGTGTTGAAGCGGAAATGATTTTCAAGCTCTCGTTTTGCCAGCTTGGATTCTCCGGCCGCGGTAAGATGTATGAGTTCTATGTCCCAGAAATCCGGCGCCATTGACGCAAGCGTGTCTGTGAGGAGAAGTGGTTCTCCCGCGCCTGAACCAACGAAAATAGTCTGTCCGTTTTTTATGCCCGAAAGGGCATCCTGTGCCGTAGCTACCTTGTTCGCATACTGTATCTGCCACTTTGCCAATTTTCACCTGCTCCGTAATTGCGATACTGTTTTATGCCGATTGTCAAAAATATTCGATGCGGTGTCAATCAGTGGATTCTTCCTGTTCTTTCATGAATCGTATCCTGATATACGGATAAAATGCGCTTGAAAATCTTCTTCCAAATATATTGTGATACGATTTTTTCCGCCTGAGGATCATCAAAGTCCGGGCATTCTTTTACATTTGACATCATTTTGACTATTTTCCCTGCCAACTCATCCTGCAGCCATTCCTCATCCTTCTGATACGGTTGATCAATGGTTTCAAGTGCCGGCAGTTGGATTAAATCTACAGTTTCTCGTTTTGCCCCGCCGAATATCTCATCGAATCCGGACAGGTTGTTCGTTATAATTCTGCAGCCTGATGCCAGCCCTTCAAACAGTACAAGGGGAAGACCCTCGAAAAATGATGGAAGCATTTGAATATGGGCTTTTTTCATCAAGGCTGACAGTCGATGGTGTGTAACGTAACCGTGGTTGGTTACTTTCGGGCCAAGTTTCTTGATAAGATCGATACAGTCTTCAAATTCCGGTCCTCTGCCACTGCCAGCCATATGAAGGTGCCAGTTATGGTCCTGGATTTTCGCAAGAGATTTCAACAGCCAGGGGACTCCCTTGCTCAGGTTGAATTTGCCGGCATATAGAATATGGACCTTGCTGTTAAAGGTCTTGGGTATCCGGTAGAAGATCTGATCATCATATCCTCCGCTGACAGTGCATATTCTATCCGGTGAGATGTCATAAAGCTTGATGATGTTTCTGATCTGATCTTCTGTTAATGCAATAATCATGTCCAGCTGACGGCAGTGTTTTTTTACGAACCCCCTTAAATGCTCGCAGTTATTATACTGTCTAAGGTCTGTTCCATGGCAGGTTGTTACAATTGGCATGTCGGGAAACAACTGTCTTGTCAGGGCAGTCAGCACCAGCAGGTGATGGGTATGGATGATGTCTGGCTTGTAAAGGTTTACTGCTCTCTCAAGGGTTTTCTTAAAAACTGTTTTGTATGCATCAAGGCGTTCACCTTTCAGTTCTTTAAAGAGTGAACTTTTATAGGGCATGACATCAGACATTCCGGTTACCGGAAAATTCAGATGATCCGATTCAAAATGGACATATTGACAGCAATCGGGAGGGATATTTTCTGATTCAGGTATTTTATTCAGTGGCACTCCTGCAACCAGATAATTCTGGTGACCCTGCTTTTTTGATTCTTTTGCGATCGCCTGGAGATAAACTCCGCTGCCGGTCTTTTCCGGTCTCTGTCCGATAACGTGCAGTATTTTCATCAAAATCTCTTCTGTCTAATAACTGTATCCGATGCCACAGGATATTTTTCAATGCTCTGATTAATAACTGCTTTAACGATATGTAAACTATGCCGGAGCAGACGGTATAAATACTTCTTGCGCTTTGTCCTAATCTTCTACAATGCCGTCCCTGAGCGCTTTCAGATCATTCACGGGAAGTGGTTTGATTGAATTACGATCAGGATTGTACATAAGCCTGTATGAACATCCCAGATTCCCCTGCTGAGCCATTACGTCCCATCCATTGAGAAGATAAGGGCACTCGTTATTGAAGCAGATATACATGAACTCAGCATCCCACTCCACAAAGGGATTCTCGGGAACCTTCCATTTCTTCAGGCTCTGATCACAGTAAGGACAGCGCATTGTATCTTTTATAATTGATCTGCGCCTTTCTATTTCTCCGCTCTGAATATAAAAACCGCTTTTAATTTTGAGCCAGGGTCTGCTGACAGGATTTTCAGAAGTATCCTTTTTCTGTGCGTAAACCGCAAAAACCGGGTCGCTGGGAATATCCATTGAAGCGTATTTGTCATCCCGGGGTCTCGGTCTGCCCATGGAACAGAAAAAGTCTGTATCTTCCATGCCTTCTGTATCTGAGAAATAGTCTTCCACTATCATGACACGCTCTGAGTCATCCGCCTGTTTCCAGATGTGCACAGCTTTTTCAGGGAACATCCGGTTTGAGAAAATAACAAGGAAGAGCCCACCGGGCTTGAGTACACGATTTACTTCGCGGAAAACCTCAAAGGGCTTTGTCATGTAATCGATGGATACGGTGTTCAGAACTACGTCAAAAGTTTCATCATCAAAGGGAAGGATCGGATCCCTGTTGATGTCCTTTATGACATAATCCGAAAGAGCACTGTTTGCCTGAAGTTCTTTCTCGTTCATTCCAAGACCGATTACGGCTGCATGAGAAATAGTATCGGGAATGTGCGAGTCCCACCCTGCCATGAGATCCAGAATTACCGGTTCTTTTTCCACGACAAGAGTGCCTATTATTTTCTCCACGGTCTCAAGGGCTGTTTCGTCCAGATGGTTAACAAAACGCTCCTGATGGTAAAAAACGCTGTCATCATCCTCATCCTTCCTCGAAAAGGCTTTCTCGTTGTATATGATGCTTTTTATACCGTTCATGAATCCTCTCCTTTTTTCCAATATGAGCACATCAAACATCTGGTAAATCTCTGCCTGACAAATAATATTGAAGGCTTTTTTGTCCACCTTTGTATATTCCGAAGTCTTCCGGAATCTCCATAATTACAATAGAACTTATAGTGTATCACGCCGTATTTTATAAGATTTTTCCAAATGCTCCTTCAAAATTCAGGGGTATTGTGTATAAAAAGACAGCGCTGTTCTTTTACAACTGAATAGCAAGTCAATTTCTATCTAGCTGGGGGTAGAAAGGATCAAACGATGAAGGAAACAGATGTGGCTGTGCTTGGAGGATTGTCAGGAATTACTGCGGGAATCAGCTCAAGGAGACATTACCCGGAGAAAAAGGTATTGCTGATAAGAAAGGAAGGGACGATTCTTGTTCCATGCGGAATACCCTATATTTTCGGAACAGTCGGAGGCCCGGAGAACAACGTCATCCCCGACGGGCTTCTGGAAAACAACGGGATTGAACTCCTGAAAGGCGAAGCTGTCGAAGTCGACCGCGGCAGTAAAATCATCAAGCTCAAAGACGGAGAAAGCGTAAAGTACCACAAACTTGTGTTCGCAACCGGATCAGTGCCCATAGTACCGCCGATAAAGGGCATTGATAAGAAAAACGTATTTCCCGTCAAAAAGGAGTTCGAATACCTTTCAGGTGTTCTGAACATGATGAATGAAGTAAAGGACGTAATCATAATCGGGGGAGGCTTTATCGGGATGGAGTTCGCCGATGAGTGCAGAAAGGGCAGGGACGTTAATATCACGGTTATAGAGGCTCTTCCGCGGTGTCTGCAGATGGCGATGGACGATGAGTTCTGTGATGATGCGAAAGCCAGGATCGAGGAAACAGGAGTAAAGGTTCTCGTAAACGAAAAGGTTGAGGAAATGCTCGGTGACGAATCGGTAAGCGGAGTAAGGCTCGCAAGTGGAAAAGATCTAAGGGCGGACATGGTGATTCTGGGAATCGGGGCTCTGCCGAATACCGAGCTCGCGAAAAAGTCGGGACTGGAACTGGGATTCAGAAATACGATTAAGGTCGATCGTTATATGCGGTCCTACAGTGATCCTGATGTTTATGCATGCGGCGACTGTGCGGAAAAATTCTCCTTTTTCGACGGTAGGCCCTCAGGCGTTATGCTTGCGTCGATCGCAACTGCTGAAGCTCGCATCGCGGGGGCAAATCTTTACTCTCCCACGCATCATCACTGTGGTACAATAAGTGTCTTTTCAACCATTCTCAACGGCAGGGCATATGCCGTAGCAGGCGTTACCGAGAGATTCCTGAAGCATTCAGGCACATCGTATATTGCTACTGAGGCATCTGCTCCGGATACGCATCCAGGCGGCATGCCGGACTCCACTCCTACGAAAGTAAGACTTTTGTTCACAAAAGATACATCGGCCATAATCGGAGGAGCCATATCAGGGGGAAAACCGGTGGGTGAAATGGTAAACGTCATCAGCGCTTGTATAACGCACAGGATGACGGCCGATGACATTGTGAAGTTCCAGATGGGAACGCATCCGGCCCTGACATCTTCACCGATCATGTATCCGATTGTGAACGCGGCATGCAAGGCCGTAATACCCCTGAGAAAAGGGCAGGCAGCGGCAGGTTGAGCCGGAGCACAGTAATTATCTCAGCCTTTGTTTTTTCTCATATCCGTAAAATAAAAAAATAGTTGTTTCGATACCGCCAGATGTGGTGACATCAGACTTCAGGTATAAGTACTTGAACAAATAACCTTAAGCTGAAAAGAGGGTATTGGAAAATGGCGAAGTTACTTTGGCAGCCGTCGGAAGAACGTATTAAAAACACAAACATGTACAGGTTCATGGAGTTCGTGAACGAAAGGCACGGCCTTGATTTTCATGGATATCCAGCCCTTTACCAGTGGTCGGTTGAGAATATCCCGGATTTCTGGGCAGCGATCTGGGATTTCGCACAAATCAAAGCTTCGAAAAAGTATGAACGTGTGGTTGATGATCCGATTAAGCTTCCGGGCGCGAAATGGTTTGAGGGTGCGCGCCTCAATTTTGCCGAAAACCTTCTTCGTTACAGGGATGACGAAACTGCGCTCGTTTTCTACGGAGAGGATCAGCCGCCGAGGAAGATGACGTATGCCCGATTGTATTCAGAGGTTGCGGCGGTGGCGTCTTCACTGCGCAGTGCAGGAGTTAAAGCCGGCGACAGGGTCGCAGGCTTCATGCCCAACATGCCCGAGACCGTGGTTGCCATGCTAGCGGCTACAAGTATCGGCGCAATATGGTCGTCGTGTTCTCCCGACTTCGGTCTCAAGGGTATTCTGGATCGTTTCGGCCAGATAAAGCCGAAGGTCCTTTTTACGGCAAACGGATATTCGTTCAAGGGGAAGAAATTCGATTCCATGTCTCGTGTTACAGAGATTCTGGGCAGTCTTTCATCCATAGAAAGAGTCGTGGTTGTTCCCTATACTGAATCGGATCCTGACGTTGGGGGCATATCGATTGCAGTCAGATATGACGATATTAAAGACAGTACCGACGGAAAAGATATTGAATTCGAGCAGTTCGACTTTATGCATCCGCTGTACATCATGTTCACATCAGGCACCACGGGTCTACCCAAATGCATGGTTCAGAGTGCGGGTGGAGTGCTCATAAACCAGATGAAGGAACTTATTCTCCATACGGACCTGAAAAGAGAAGATGCAATTTTTTACTTTACCACCTGCGGCTGGATGATGTGGAACTGGCTTGTATGTTCCCTGAGCGTGGGGGCAAAAGTTGTTCTTTTTGACGGCAACCCGTTTCATCCCGATGCAGGAGCGCTGTGGAAGATGGCACAGGACGAAAAGATCAGCGTATTCGGAACAAGCGCCGGTTACATTTCCGCGCTTATGAACAACGATGCGAAGCCAGGGACCGATTTCGATCTGTCTTCCGTCAAGGCGGTCCTGTCAACGGGGTCGCCTCTTTCCATCGAAAATTTTGAGTATGTTTATAACGAGATCAAGCAGGACCTTCAGCTTGCATCCATATCAGGCGGTTCCGATATAAACGGCTGTTTCGCCGCTGGAAATCCCACTGGCCCCGTCTATGCGGGCGAGCTGCAGTGCAGGTGCCTCGGCATGAAGGTTGAGGCATGGAATGAAGAAGGTAAAAGCGTAATAAACGAGCAGGGCGAACTTGTTTGCACGGCGGCTTCACCATCAATGCCGATTTGTTTCTGGGATGACGATGATGGCAAAAAGTATCATGCCGCATATTTCGATGTTTTTCCTGGAGTCTGGCGTCATGGCGATTACATAGAAATAAACGACCGGGGTGGTGTTGTAATATACGGAAGGTCTGATGCAACGCTTAATCCGGGCGGAGTAAGGATAGGCACGGCAGAGATATACCGGCAGGTAGAGGCCATACCCGATGTCCAGGACAGTCTTGTCGTGGGACAGAGCTGGAATAACGATGTCAGGGTTATACTTTTCGTGCAGATGGCCGAGGGACATGAACTTGCGGATGAAATGCAGGCTGAAATCAGGACTCTCATAAGGAAGAACGCATCTCCCAGACACGTTCCTGCCAAAATCATCGCGGCTCCGGAAATTCCATACACGCTTAATATGAAAAAGGTCGAGCTTGCCGTAAAAAAGGTCATTGAGGGAAAGCCCGTCCTCAACAAGGACGCGCTTCGCAACCCTGAAGCCTTGGATTTTTTCGCCGACCTGGAAGAGCTCAGGAAGTAGTGATTCCTGTATTGCTTTTACCGACAGGTAATATGTTAAACCTGTCCCGTTATTAACATGCAGAAACCATTGTTCCTCGTCCGACTCGTTCTAGCGCCACTGGTCTATTTTCTGACTGGTATTCTGATCTTCCTGACAGTTGAAATAATTATTGCAGTGTCCGGAAACGAATGGAACTGGATCGAGATTGTGGCTGAAGCTTATCTTGCCGTGGAAAACATGCTTCTGTATGCACTCATTATCACAGCTGGCCTGGGAGTTATTCTGTTTGTTCTGCATCTCCTGAAAGTCCGGCTGGGAACGCTTCGACTGCCGCGGGTTCTGATTCCTGTTTCAGTACTTCCTGTTGCCGGATGGGTCGTATTAAGTCTGATGCCGGTCAGGGCAGGCAATACTTCCATGCCGGACGTTTATCTGATCGTTGCCGATACGCTGAGACAGGATTATGTATCTGCTGAAAGGACTCCTAATATCCACTTCCTGTCGTCGGAATCCATTTTTTTCTCGAATGCCTATACCGAATCTCCATGGACGCTGACCTCTTTCGGGTCATTCCTCACCGGGCGGCATCCACAGGAACACAGGGCGGGAACCGGTGCCATGCGCGGAGAATTCGGCCAGAGCCTCAGGTCCGATCTGGCCTATCTGCCAGAGGAAATGAAGAAAGCTGGTTATCAGACAGTAGGTCTGGTTACCAATGCATACCTGTCCAGCGGAACAGGAATGAGTCGTGGATTTGATTATTATTACAACATCATGGAACCGCGATTTCATTTCTCCTGGTCCCCATCCGCGGATATGGAAAAGGAATATGCTCCCGCCCGGATGCAGCTTCAACGGGCTATCACCTGGATGAAAATCTCTGTTGATAAGCAGAAGCCCGTTTTCATGATGCTTCAGTTCATGGATCCCCACCTGCCTTATCATAAGCGCAGTCCGTGGATGGGTGAAGAAAAGGCTTCAGTACCCGGTAAGTTTGCTGAGAAGGATATCAGATACGGAGGCGAAGTCCGCTACATGGATGATGCAATAGGTGACCTGCTGAGTATCCTTGGAAAATCGGGACGTTATAAAAATGCACTTGTCATTTTTCTTTCGGATCACGGAGAGGAGCTTTCAGAGGGACGCAAGTGGAGTGATTCTGTGCCCGGGACGGTTGATCATGGACATTCTCTTTATCCCGAAGTTGTAAGGGCATCCCTGATTATCAAGCCCCCGGTTTTTTCAGGAGGGGGTATTCAATGCACTGATCTTGCAACGCTTATGGATGTGCCTCAGACCGTGGCATCCATATTGAAACTGAAAACATGGCCTTTAGATGCGGGCATATCACTAATCAGCAGTTCTGGATCATGTACAGAGGCTCGCCGGGCAGTCTTTCAGGGCGGGATGCTGTATGGGCCGAATCAGTATGGTATGAGAATTCATCGTCGGACGGTTTTATGGCAGCCGGGAAAGGATTCATGGCTTTCCTATTCCACCGAAACCGATCCCGGGCATATGAATCCGCTTGGTGAAACATCTGAAAGCCTGAAAAAACTGCTCAGGGAACATGCCCGCAAGATGAGTAAAAACAAGACAAGTACACCTCAGATTAAACTGACCCGGGAGGAGATGGAACACCTCCGTTCACTCGGATACATGAGACAGGATAAGTAAAGCGCCTCCAGTCATCATGAAGGAATGAGGCCCGAGACTATCAGGAACTGACCCAGGGAATAGGTCAGCATGATGTAAACTTTTGCATTGGCGATTTTTTCATGGAATTTGTCGACCACTATCATGGCATCAGAAAATGCAAATAAAACTGCACCTATATACGTCAGCCAGAAGGAAGTCCCCGTGAAATCAGTCGATCTGAAAATAGTTGACGAAACCATTATGAAAAGGACTATGCCGTAAAATACAAGCGGCATCTGCATCCAGCCCATTTTTCCCAAGATCTTAGGCAGGCACCATCCGAACAGGATGATGCTCTGCGGAAGAATAAGAAACAGGACTATCCAGTTAAAACCGGAAAGATCCCGGGCTGATGAAAAAAAAGCTACTATGTAGCAGATGTGTCCGACAAGGAAAGTTGCAGCGCCTGCCAAAAACCACTTTTTAATGCTCGAAAACATCATGAAGACATCGCCGACTGCTCCCAGTAGCAATGCACAGACGATCAGGGTATAAGGTCGGTCTGCACTCGATATATAAATCCCCGTCAGGATAGGCATCAGCAGGGGCTTGGTAATATGCCTGATCCGATTTTTACCGTAAATCTCTGACAGCAGGTGAGTTACAAGTAACGCTGCAAAGCAGCCTGTCAGGATCAGGAAGGCCGGATTCATTATTCAGGTCTATGACATTTATCCTTGATTATCCAAATAGAAAAGCCGATTTTTCTGCCCGCTTGTTAAAAACGACTCTGAGAAAGCGATCCATCCCTAGACATCAAAAACTTCTATAAGCGGCATCAAAATTTTCTCTATTGCAAGAGTTCTAATATGAGAGTAGTAGATCGTTTGATACTAATTAATACAAATAAATGTTTCTAAATCAATAACGGACGGGAATCCAGAATCACTTCGCTGATTTACGACTCGTCAGACAGTTGAGGAGGGTACAATGGGACGAGAATTTCTCGAGGGCAACGAGGCGATTGCCGCGGGTGCCATGAAGGCAAAATGTGATTTTTTTGCCGGCTACCCGATAACGCCGGCATCGTCCATTCTGCACTACATGCTGAACCTGGTACCGGGAGCAGGGGGGCTCGCGATACAGGCCGAGGATGAGATTGCATCAATGGGCTTTTGCATTGCAGCAGCTATGGCGGGCAGAAGGGTTTTGACGGCTACAAGCGGTCCGGGTATGAGCCTTTACAGCGAAAACATTGGCCTTGCCCAGATGGGTGAAACACCCATGGTCATTATCAATATACAGAGACAGGGACCGGCGACGGGCTCGGCAACCAAAGGTGCCGAAGGCGACATACAGTTCACGCGCTGGATTACGTCGGGCGGCATGCCCCTTATTGCGGTCAGTCCTGCAACAGTCGGCGAAGCTTATGAACTTACTTACAGGGCCTTCAATCTTGCCGAGCAGTACCGTACTCCCGTAGTCGTTCAGGCGAGTAAGGAGATAGGCGTCACAAAGGAGGCCGTTGATCTCGATTCCATTGATCTGCCCCCTATTTTTAATAGGAAGAAGGCCAACAGCGAAAATCCCATGCAGCATTATTTTGAAAAACTGAACGAAGTGCCGGGAATGCTGGAGTTTACGGGCGAGAATATAGCGAGATACACGACCTCCACGCACGGCAAGGACGCATATCTCACCACGGATCCGGAGCGGATTCAGGAAATGATAGATCATTACGTTGACAAGATTGAGGATGCGGCCGACGAAATGGCCCTGTACGAAGAGGACGTCCAGGACGGAGCCGATACGCTTATCATAAGTTACGGTATAATTTCCAGGTCATCCAAGGTGGCTGTAAAACAGGCGAGGGAAAAAGGGCATAAGATTTCTTCTCTTCGAATAAAAACCCTGTATCCGGTCCCGTGTGAGACCATTAAAAAGGCCATGAAAGGTGTCAAAAAGGTCCTGGTTCCGGAGATGAATATGGGACAGTACCTGCTGGACATAGAAAGACTTGCTCCGGACAGCGTGGAAGTTTTGGGTGTGAACAAGATGAACACTTATCTGGTCTCTCCATCCGAGATACTTGAGAAAGGAGGCCTGAAGTGAGCGAATACAAATCATATATGACAGAAGAAATAGGTCCTCTGCCTTTTTGCCCCGGATGCGGGCATCAGGTTTACCTCAAGGCGCTGGACAAGGCTTTGGTAAAACTTCAACCAGATCCGAAAAATGTCGTCATCGTGACCGATATTGGTTGCATAGGTCTTTCGGACAGACATTTTATAACCAATGCATTTCACGGACTGCACGGCCGTTCGATCACTTACGCCTGCGGACTCAAGCTGGCAAATCCCGAACTGACCGTCATCAACATAATGGGGGATGGTGCCGCCGGCATAGGGGGAACACATCTCCTGAACGTGGCAAGAAGAAATATCGGAATCACTCTTCTTATCGGCAACAATTTCAACTACGGCATGACGGGCGGCCAGCACTCTGTTACCACTCCCACGCATGGTGTAACATCCACTACACCATGGGGTAACGTTGAAGGTCCCATGGACCTCTGCGGAACCGCCATAGCCGCCGGTGCGGCATGGGCCTACCGAACCACCATGTTCGACAAGGAGCTGCCGGATATTATTGCGAAAGCCATACAGCAGCCCGGATTCGCCATGATTGACTGCTGGGAGCTGTGCACCGCCTATTATTCACCCCGTAACCAGTTGAAGAAAAAAGAACTTTTCGGCCTGCTCGAGAGTCATGAGCTTAAGACAGGTCTTCTTGTCGACAGGCCGAGACTTGAATATACGGTTCTTTACAAGGAATCGTATGAAAAGGGCGGCGGCAAGGCAAAGAAAAAGCCCAAGATTGAAACCCAATTCGATCATAATATCAAAAAGCAGACGGGCATAGTCATCGCGGGTAGCGCCGGCCAGAAGATCAAGTCTACAGCCACCCTGTTCGCGCAGGGAGGGATGTACAGCGGCCTCGAGGCGACACAGAAGGACGATTATCCGATCACGGTAATGACAGGGCATTCACTGGCCGAAATCATTCTGAGTCCGGAGACCATTGATTATACAGCCATTGATGAGCCCGATTACTTTGTTGCTATTTCGGCCGAGGGAGTGAAAAGAGCCAAGAAAAGAATCGAGAATCTTCCCGAAACATGTATTCTGTACGCTGAAGAGTCCCTGGAACTTCCGGAAACAAAGGCGAAGGTCGTCAGGCTGCCCATGAACAAGACAGCCAAGGAAGTCAGCAAGCTGTCTATCGGCGTTATCGCCCTGGGAGCGCTTTTAAGGGATACCGGCCTGTATCCGCCTGAGGCATTCGGTACGGCAATCAGCAATTTCCAGAAACAGAAAATAGCGGACATTAACGTAAAAGCCCTGGATGCGGGCATGAAGATGAGCAAATAAACAGACACCTTCAGACAGGGTCTGACAGGAACACAGGAGGATACAATGGGAAAGAGAACAATAGTTTCAATGCCTGGAGACGGAATCGGACAGACTGTTTTGCCTTCGGCGGTAAAGGTACTGGATGCGGTGGGGTTTGACGCCGAGTACGTGCATGCGGACATAGGCTGGGAATTCTGGTGCAAGGAGGGCAATCCCCTTCCTGACAGGACAATTGATCTGCTCAAGGAGCATAAGATAGGTCTTTTCGGCGCAATTACATCCAAGCCCAAGGATGAGGCAGCCGCAGAGCTGGATCCTTCGCTCAAGGACAAGGGATTAGTTTATTACAGTCCCATCGTGGCCATGAGGCAGATGTTCAACCTGGACCTGTGTATCCGACCCTGTATCTCTTTCAAGGGTAATCCTCTTAACTTCATACGGAGAGGCAAGGGCGACTCCATTGAAGAGCCCGAAGTCAATGTCGTTATTTATAGACAGAACACCGAGGGCCTTTACGGAGGGGTTGAGTGGACGAATCCTTCTGACCAGGTATATCAGGCGCTGCAGACGCATCCCAAGTTCAAGAAATTCGAATCAGCGCCAAGGGAAGAGCTTGCTGTCTCGACACGTATTTTTACGCAGGAGGCCTGTACCCGCATAGTCAGCGAAGCTTTCGCATATGCAAAGAAATTCGGCTACAAGTCGGTTACGATCTGCGAAAAACCCAATGTGATTCGCGAAACCTCAGGCATGATGCTGCAGACGGGCAGGAGAATCCAGAAGGATTATCCAGATATCCAGCTGTGGAACACCAACATAGACGCTCAGATGATGTGGCTGACCAAAAACCCCGAGGATTACGGCATAATCGTGGCAGGCAACATGTTCGGCGACATAGTATCAGACGGATTCGCAGGATTGATTGGAGGCCTCGGATTTGCGTGCAGCGCTAATGTCGGCAAGGACGTGGCCGTATTCGAGCCGACGCATGGATCCGCTCCGAAGTACGAACAACTCAAGCCCTCGATCGTAAACCCCATGGCTATGATCATGAGTGCGTGCATGATGCTCGATCACATCGGCGAGACCGAAAAAGCGGCAAAGATCAAAAAAGCCATGGGCGAAGTAATAGCAGAGGGCAAGGTCCGCACGTATGACATGATGAAGCTCAAGGGCGGCCCCAAGGCTATCGAGCAGGGTGCGGCATCAACAGACGAGATGACGGACGCCATTATCGCCAAACTGTAATTCTGACAAAACAACAACCCTTTTTCACCAATTGAGGCCTAAGATGATTACCAGAGAAGAAATCGAAAAAGTCTTTGCGAATCAGTTGTCCAGAATCCAGAGCCAGGCAGTCAGGGACAAGGTTGTGGAGATTTATATTGAAGCCTGCAAACGCGGAAAGTGGGAGAGCATGGAGGATATCAGGAAGGTTCCATTTACTCTCCTTACCGACTGCAAGGGCGTCAACTTTCTCGAGCACACCATTGCCGTGACCGAAGGAGCTTATGCCCTGGCAAAGGCGAAGATGGACACCTATGCAAAACTTCCCTACGAGATAAACATGGATCGCCTGGTTGCAGGCGGCCTGCTCCACGACGTGGGCAAGCTCATGGAAATCGAGCCTGACGGCAAGGGTGGTTACAGGAAGAGCCATGCCGGTAAATGCGCCAGGCATCCGATTTCGGGTGCAATTCTGGCCGCCCAGATGGGTGCTGACGATGAGCTTGTCAACACCATTGCATGTCATGCCAAGGAGGGTGATGGCAGGCCTCAGGTAGTGGAGACCGTTCTCATACACCAGGCCGATTTTGCAACGTTCAACCCACTGGTAATGCTCAGCAAGGGAACGTTGATTCAATAAACGAGGAGGCCGTCATGGGAAAAACTATCATAGAAAAAATCCTGGGTTCCCACTCAGGCAGGGACGTCAATCCAGGGGAAATTGTGGACATCACCATTGATGTCCGGGCTGCAAGAGACTTTGGAGGGGCAAACGTGGTCAAGAACCTGCAGGATGCTGGTCTCGGTATCAATGATCCGGGTAAAACCGCGTTCACATTCGACTGCAATCCCGGGGGTTCTGATCAGAAATACGCCACCAACCAGCAGATCTGCAGGAATTTTGCCAGGGAACAGGGTTTTATAATTTTCGATATCACAAACGGCATAGGAACACACCTGGCCATCGAAAAAGGTCTTGCGATTCCGGGTTCGACTCTGCTCTCGACTGATTCACACGCAAACATAATGGGCTCTATCGGAGCCTTTGGA
>Ga0272442_10001388_pt1 | contig 36928 bp, 41 predicted proteins | sample SSMForm2O_FD_200262 | JGI IMG/M metagenome (GOLD analysis project Ga0272442, IMG submission 200262) | Marine sediment archaeal communities from Little Sippewissett salt marsh, Falmouth, MA, United States - SSM-Form-2O | ecosystem: Environmental > Aquatic > Marine > Wetlands > Sediment ... | reverse complement strand
AAAAATTGCATTTCTGTTTGGACGGGATGCAAGAAGAGGATAATGTAGGGTCAGATTTAGATATCAAAAGACCAATGGTAATAAGGTCTTTGAGACGTAGTAATGTTAGAAAAAAGATTGCTGAATATTTATTTGAGATTAACCCAAGCTATAGTTATACATCTGAAATTGCATATAATGTAAAAACTACTCCCACAAACGTTATTGGTGCAATTAGAGGAATGGGTACAAGATATAAAGTGGATGAATCCTTAATTAATTTAAATATAATTGAAGAAAAAAAGAGTGATAATAATATTAAATTATATGGTTTAACCCCATTTGGAAGGGAAATTATTGAAAAAATAAGAAATGGGTAATTTTTATAATTGATCAAATGTACCTTTTATGAAAAATGTTGGTCCTGTCCAGCTCATTATTCTCCAATCAAAATTAGATTCATTGAAACCACCGATACCTACATAATTTGACTCATTTGTTTTGATTTTATATAATTCTGTTTCAAGGTCAACATCACCGATATACCCAAAAATCACTGACCCAAAACTAAAACCTGTAATATTTGTAATTATATTTTCATTGAAGAACGGAGAAAATTTACCTTGAAAATAATTTATTGAGCCAAAAATATTTCCATAATAGCCGGTAATATTGCCAATTTCAATTTCAACCATTCCAATTAATAAACTAAATTCCCTCATACCCCAGGTTCCATTTATCCTTCCGTCAGCCCAGTTTGGAATATCTCCTTTGTTTAATGATTTGTTACTAAGATTCAAAAGATTTTCATTTGCTTTATTAAGTCTTGGAATTGACAAAGCAGCAAAACTAGGCATTGACACTAGAAATATACTTAAACTTATTACTATCAAAGCTTTTTTCATATTATAGCCTCTAATAATATAATATAAATATTAACATTTATATAATTTACTAATAATTAATAAAAACAAAAAATTATTTTCCTTTTTTCTTTCTTATTTGTAATTGTTCTTGACTATAAAATTTACTTTTACAATTTGGACAAATAACTGGTGATTCTTTTGAACTTCGAATCCATCGATGACCACAAAACGGACAATTCTCTTTTTTTATACTTGTCCCCCCTTCATATTGAATATAATAATAATAGTTTAAAAATATATCTATATGTAAATTGTAATTTTTATTAAAAGAAAAATGAAATTAAAAAATTAATTATCCTCTTTCCACTTAAATTCTACTTTTTTCATATGAGGCGGAACATATTTTCCATTTTTATCTTTATGTCCCTCTACAGGTTCATACTTAATTCCATATTCTCCAATTTTACTATGTTTATGTTTCATAATTTATCTCCTTTCATTTTTTACAAGTTAATCTCTGACTAAGAATATATTTAAAATTTATGCGTTAGAATTACAAAATGAAAAATAAACAAAAAAGAAAAAAAGATTAATATCTATTTTTTCTTCTTTTTTTCAACTATTATATCTTCTTTTATATTTGCAAGACGTTTTGCAAGATCAACATATCTATTGATATCACTTTTTAGGTTTATCACAAGTTTTGCACCGTCTGGTGAGCCACCACCATGCATACAACCAGGTACACCTGAACCAATTGTAAGCCATTCGATAAGTCTTGCAATCTTTGCCCGTGTCTCCCCTGAGCAGTTTGCAGCAAGATATTTTTTTAATAGTTCTCCATATTTTGGATCACTTAGGTCTTTACATGATGGAAGACATCCGGTCTCCCCTATTCCACCTGAAATATCCTGAGTAATCCTCTTTGTCTCATAAGGAAGGGTTGCAACATGGACCTTGTTTACATTTGATAATAAAGCATCAGGGATCCAAACACCAGAGGGATGTAGTTTTCCTAGAGCGCTTGCTGCAATTCCCATACCAAAGGTTGTTTCATTATTAATTATCATGTTTGTTATTTTGTCCCTAAAGACCTTCTCAGATAATCCATTTGCCCTTGCCATAAGAACAGATGCACCGATCATTACATCACCCTGTCCTGCAACACAACCACCGATTGCTGCTCTATAAGGTGCAATAAAGTTCATAACAGCCTTGAGCGAATAAGAAAATTCCTTACACATAAACACTCTTTCTTTGGGCACAAAGACATCCTCAAATAATAGATATGCTTGGGTGATTCCACCAATGTCAACTGGGGTGTCAAAACCTTTTTCGAGTTCTCGATTATCACTTGGCCTTCTTGTTTCAACAATGCTAAGATTCTCAATATCTCTAGGAATTACAAAAGATATTGCATAATCCTTATCATCTTCTCTATAACCTGTTCCTGGCATTATAAAAAGCTCATTTGCAGCAGCAACCCCGCAGATCATGACCTTTGCACCTCTTACAACAATTCCGTCCTCTTTTTCTTCAACGACATGAAGGTTTAAATCAGGGTCCTTTTGCATTGATGCAGGTTTTGACCTATCTCCCTTTGGGTCAGTTAGTGCACCTGAACAAGTAATATCATTTTCTTGGGCATATTTCAACCATTTTTTTATTCTACTGTGATAATTTGTTTTAAATTCTTTGTCAATGTCATAGCTTGTAGCCCACATAGCATTTATTGCATTAAAGCCTGCACATCTGCCGCCTGTACATGTACCAGTTAAGTTAAACATAAGCCTCTTCATTTTCACATTGGCAATCATATCTTCTGCAGATTTCAAAATTGATAAATATCTAACAACTTGCTTATTTGTAATAATTGACTTTGTTGTAAGTATGTCTTTATATTCATCCTTTTGCGCTGCATCAAAAATCTGAGCATGACCTTCAACAGTCCTCTTTGTTGCAGGGTGAGTTGTAACATCTTTAATAAGCTCACCAAACTTGTAGATATTCGGCCTCATCTTCTTTAGACTTTTTTTATATTCATTTGAACTTTTCATAAAAAATCATTCCTCTTTTAATTCAAAAACCCATTCACACCACAAATCATCGGGATGTTTGTCAGGTGGACAGAAATTACATTTAAGCTTGATATCTGGATTAAACTCTTCTGCAAATGATTTCAAAAAACCCCTTCTGACAGGCTTACATCCAAATTCAGAAAGACCTTTTTTTAACCTTGTGCTCTGCACTCTACATTTAATATTTCTAACAATTGCCTTATCTTTTTTTAGGATTATCTCTTTATCCTCAAGGTCTAGTGCCCAACCTGAAAGCTTTAATGCATCTATCATTGTTTTAATGTCTTTACCCTTAAAATTAAATATCTTTTTTAATCGTCTGGCCTCAATTTTCCCCATCACTTCCCAGACCTTCCTGTCAATTTCTGTTGCAATTTCAGTTCCATATTCCTCTTCTATAAATATGTAATAAAGACCGTCAACAGACCACATATCCCTAAGATGCATAAAGATAAAATCACTTATCTTTTCTTTTGGGATATTATTAATTATATTGATATCCTCTTCTCGACTAATAATAAAGCACCTTTTTTTATTTTTTTAGATATATTAACTTTTTATCCTAGTTTTTCTTTAACTGCATCTGTAAGTTTCGGAATTATCTCATATAAATCTCCAACAATTCCATAATCAGATGATTTGAAAATCAAGGCTTCAGGGTCTTTATTTATTGCAACAATAATTCCTGAATCTCTCATTCCTGCAATATGTTGTATTTGACCTGATATACCTGCAGCAATATACAGTTTTGGTTTTACTTTATGCCCTGAAAGCCCAATCCAATGTTCTTCAGGTAACCATTTTAGATCAGCAGAGATAGGTCTGCTGCAACCAACTGTTTTACCTTTAAGTGCATCTGCAAGATCATTTACTAATTTGATATCCTCTTTGTTTTTAAAACCTCGTCCACAGGATACAATTATTTCTGCATCTTCAACATTTGCCCCTTCAGTTTCTAAATCTTGAACCTTTACGTTTTTAGAAGGATAATCATCTGCATCAATTTTCTTTTTTACAATTTCTCCATTTTTCCCCTCGTCTTTCTTAATTGGGTCAAAGGCTCTTGGCGGAATTGTAATTATTGCAGGTTTAGAAGTAAATTGTTCAACTGCTATTGCATTTCCACTATAAACAACTCGTTCTGCGTTAATTTTCCCGTCTTTTACATAAATATTATTTGAATCAACAACACAGCCAGAATTTAGCTTTCCTCCAACTCTTGCAGATAACTCTTTTCCGTTTTTATCAGATCCAATGAAAATTAACTCTGGGTCAGCTTCTTTAATAATATCTAAGATAATATCTGAATATTCTTCAACTTTGAATGAATCTAATTTTGATTCGACAATGTAGACTTTATCTGCACCATATGAAATATATTCCTTTGCAAGTTTTTCATCAGCTTTACCAATTATTAAAGCTTCTGTCTTTTTGTTTTGCTCTTTTGCAATCTCCATTGCTTTTGAAAGCATCTCAATTGTAAGATTTTTATTTTCAGAATAAACAAGTACCATTTATTTCACCTCCCAATTACCCCTTCCTTTGCAAGACTATCAACTAACTTTTTTATCGATTCTTCAATATCATCATCAAAAACAATGTTCTTTCTTTCCATTGAAATCCCTTTTAGATCAACTGTTTCAACAAGTGGTTTTAAATCTGAGTTAATTGATTCAGCAGTCCACTCATTTATTGGTTTATTTGCAGCTGCCAATATTTGCATTAGACTTGGGAGCCTTGGTTCGTTGATTTCTTTTGTAACAGTAAGTAACACAGGATACTTTGATTCAGTTGTAACAACCTTATCTCCAAGATTACGATCTGCATTAATTTTATCTTTGCCAGCATCAACACTTTGTGCATATGTGATTTGTGGGATGTTTAGTTGACCTGCAAGACGTGGACCTATTTGGCTTGAAAATAAGTCAGTTGATGCCTCTCCACAAATAATTAGGTCATAAGCCCCAATCTTTTTAATTGCATCAGAAAGAAGAGTTGCAGTCATATAATAATCAATTTCCTTGTCTGTTGTAACAAGGCATCCTTCATCTGCACCCATTGCAAGAAGCTCTTTGATTCTTTCTTTTGCATCAGATGGGCCTATTGTCAGTATTGTAATCTTTCCACCAAGTTTATCTTTTATTTTTATTGCTTCTTCAACAGCGTTTTTATCAATATCACTTATTTTTAAAGGCAAACCTTTCAAAATAGGTTTTTTTGTACTAGAATCTATTTTCATTTCAGATACATCAATTACCTGTTTTGCACAAACTATAATATTCACTTAATTTCCTCCTTTAATTTCCTTTTCTTTTTCCCTTAATAACTTTCTCTTAATTTTACCACTCTGTGTCTTAGGAAGTTCCTCTACAAATTCAACCTCTCGAGGATACTTATAAGGAGCTGCAACCTCTTTTGTATGCTCCTGAATCTCTTTAACAAGTTTTTCAGATGCTTGAGATCTATCATGAAGAATAACAAATGCCTTTACAATCACTCCTCTAACTGGGTCGGGACTTGCAACAACAGCACACTCCAAAACTTTAGGATGGGATATTATTGCAGATTCAACCTCAAAAGGCGAGATTCTATAGCCTGCAGCCATAATTAAATCATCATCTCTACCGCTGAACCAGTAGTAACCATCCTCATCTTGATAAAGGACGTCTCCACTTAAAAACCATCCGTTCTTAAAACTCTTCTTTGTTTTTTCTTCTTTATTCCAATATTCTCTAAATAAGCCAGGATCAGTATCTTTAACTGCTAAGATTCCATGTTCGCCTTTTTTGAGAGGATTTCCTTTATCATCAACTATTGCACATATCTTCCCAGGCTGGGCTTTTCCACATGAACCAGCTTTTATTTTCATACCTGCCATATTTGAAAGATAGACCATAACCTCAGTCATGCCAATTCCGTCAAATATCTCATTTCCAAATCTATTATTCCATTCCTTTATTATCTCTGGATTTAATGGCTCACCTGCAGATATACAATGCCTTAGATTAGATAAATCATATTTTTTCTCTGCATTCTTAACTGTTATAAACATTCTATAGCAAGTTGGTACAGATGCTAAGTTGGTGATTTTGTATTTTTCAAGTAATTCAAACCATTTTTCTGGGCTAAATCTTCCATGATAAAAGAAAGTTGAAAACCCATGCCTCCATGGGTATAAAAAACCATTTCCTAAAGGAAAAATCCAGCTAAGATCACCTGTATGGGCGATTATATCATCATCATTTGCACCTTGCCAAAATAATACACTTGGGTCATTTCCAGGAACCCAGCGATGTAGGTGTACTGCACCCTTAGGGTCACCTGTAGTTCCAGAGGTATAACAGAAAAATGACATATCTTCTGCTTTTGTCTTTTCTATTTCAAGATTCTTTGATGCTTCTTTCATTAAAGAATTATAGTCTTTCTGGTTTTTCTCTGCCTCATCTGTCACAATAATATTCTCTAAGCTCGGGCAGTTATCTTTTATTTTCAAAACCTCGTCTATATATTTTGAGCTAGTAATCACAAGTTTTGATTCGCTATCCTTTATTCTATACTCTATTTCCTTACCTCTAAACATAACACTTGAAGGAATTGGGACCGCGCCAATCTTTACACCGCCTAAAAAAGAGACTTGAAATTCAGGAATATTTGGCAGTCTAATTAAAAATCTATCTTCCTTTTTCAAACCAAGATTTTTTAAAACATTAGAAAATTTATTTGTTAAAATTTTCATATCATTAAATGAAAATTTTTTATTGTCCCCTTGCTCATTTTCCCAGTATAAAGCGATTTTGTCCTTTTTATCAGTCAGTGTATGTTTGTCAACACAATCAAAGCCAATATTGTAGTATTCTGGAATCTCCCACTTCCATTTTTTATAAATTTCTTTGTAATTAAATTCCCCCATACGATTTTCACCTTTTTAACATCAATTATCTCAGAAGATTTCCTGCGATGACCATTCTTTGTACTTCAGAAGTACCCTCATAAATCTCAGTTATTTTTGCATCTCTGAATAGTCTTTCAACTGTATACTCTTTAGTATAACCGTAACCACCATGAATTTGAACTGCATTTATTACAGCTTCCATTGCTGTTTCTGATGCAAATAACTTTGCCATTGCAGCTTCTTTTGAAAACCTTTCACCTTTGCTCTTTTTATATGATGCATTTAAAACTAAATATCTAGCTGCTTCAATTTTTGTTGCCATATTTGCAATCATCCATTGTATTGCTTGGAACTTTGCAATAGGTCTTCCGAATTGCTGACGTTGTTTTGCATATTCTATACTTTCATCAAGGGCTGCTTGTGCAATTCCTACTGCTTGAGAAGCAATACCAATTCTTCCTCCATCAAGAGTACCTAAAGCGATTTTAAATCCATCTCCTTCTTTTCCTAATAGATTTTCTTTTGGTACTTCCATGTTTTCAAATATAAGTTCTGTTACATGATTTGCATTTATTCCCATTTTATCAAAAAGTCCGCCCACTTTGAATCCTTTTGACTCTTTTTCAACGATAAACGCACTTATTCCCTTTGAACCTGCTTGTTTATCTGTAACTGCGAAAACGATGAATATGCCTGCTTTATCCCCACTTGTAATAAAACATTTATCACCATTTATTATGTATTTATCACCTTTCAAAACAGCTTTTGTTTGCATGTTTCCTAAGTCTGAGCCTGCATTTGGTTCAGTACCTGCAAAAGCACCGATTTTTTCTCCCTTTGCAAGAATTGGTAGATATTTCTTTTTTTGCTCATCAGTTCCATATTTTATAATTGGTCCTGAAACAAGTGAATTATGAACAGATGTAATAACCCCAGTTGAAGCACATTTTCGGGATATCTCCTCAATAACAATAGAATAACTAATCGTGTCTAAACCAGCCCCCCCATATTCAGATGGAATAATGATTCCTAAAAGTCCGAGCTTTGCCATTTTATTAAGTATTTTTGTTGGAAATTCGCCTGTTTTATCAAGATCGGCAGCTATTGGTTCTATCTCTTTTTTTGCAAAGTCCCTTACCATTTTTTGGATCATTTTTTGTTGTTCATTCAATTCTAATTTCATGGAGGGTGAAATTAAATTATTAAACATAAATCTTTCTATACTTTTAAGGTATCCATAGAAAAAAATACTTTTATACTGAGCTAATACAACTTTGAGGCAGGGGTTTAAATCCATCTCCGCCTAAATCAATATCACTTTTAAAAAACTCTTCATCAACCCATTGTTCTTTGAAAATTTCCATATCAAATTCAAAACCATTATAGATTAGTTTGACTTCTTTTATTGTTATAGATATTGTAATTTCATCACCAATATTGTATGAACTATTAATGTTTCCTTGTATTTTTATTTCAAAAAAGTTTGAGTCATTGTCCATATTCCATTCAAATCTTATTTTTGTATAAGTAAATTCTTCATTAAAATAAATTCCATCAATAAAATCTTTTATAACTAATTGATCTCCATCATCAAGTGAATTATATTGTAAGGAAAATCCATCACTCCAATTTAAATCTCTTGTTATGTCTTCGTTAAGTTCTTTTGCAGACATAAAAATCAATTTGTTTTTTTGGTTTATTTTATCATCAACATCAGTCCCAAATTGAATACAACCTGATAAAAAAATGATGAATATAAGAAATATCGAAAAGATAATCACATTAATTTTTCTCAAGCAAAATCCCCACATATCTAGATTAAAAATCTTATACTTAAACTCTTTTATAAAAAATTTTGAGTTATATTAATTATTACAAAAGAAATATAATTTATTAGACAATTCACAAAGGGGGAAAAACTTTGGAGAAAGGGTATATCCATGTGTATACTGGACCTGGGAAAGGTAAAACAACTGCAGCAATAGGTCTTGGGGTCCGTGCAACTGGTGCAGGTAAAAAGGTACATATGATTCAATTTATGAAAGGTAGACGTTATAGTGAGATAGATACAATTGAAAAAATATCAAATTTTACAATAGTTCAATTCGGTAGAGATGAATTTGTTGATAAGCAAAATCCTGAAAAAATTGATATTGATCTTGCACAAAAAGGTTTTAATTATGCAAAAAAAGTAATAATGGAAAACAATTTTGATATGATTATACTTGACGAAATAAATGTTGCCGTTGACTTTAATCTGATAAATTTAAAGGATATGATTAAACTTGTTAATAATAAACCTAAGGAACTTGAATTGATCCTAACAGGTCGTTATGCTAATACAAAGATTGTTCAAATAGCTGATCTTGTAAGTGAAATACTTGAAATAAAGCATCCTTATCAGATAGGAGTTTTAGCAAGAAAGGGAATTGATTTCTAGTATTTGGGGGCTAGTATATGTTTAGTGAAAAAGAACTCAAAAAGATCAAAGAAAAAAGGGAAAAATGGAATAAAGAAATTTATTCAAAAAGTATAAAAAAATCTCCTGAAAGAAAAGATAAATTTGAAAATCTATCTTGGAATGAAATTAAAAATTTGTATACACCTGAGGATATAGCAGGGTTTGATTACAGCAAAGATATGGATTTTCCAGGAAGATTTCCTTTTTTACGTGGAGTATACCCTACAATGCATAGGGGAAGACTCTGGACTATGCGTCAATTTGCGGGTTTTGGTAGTGCAGAGGATACAAATAAAAGATACAAATATTTACTTGAACATGGTGAAACTGGTCTTTCTGTAGCTTTTGATTATCCTACTTTATATGGATATGATACAGATCATCAAATGAGCAGAGGGGAATTTGGTAAATGTGGTGTTGCGGTTAGTAGTCTAAAAGATATGGAGATTTTATTTGATGACATTCCAATAGATAAGGTAACAACATCCATGACAATAAATGGTCCTGCTGCTGTTGTATGGGCATTTTATATTGCAAATGCTGAAAATAGAAAGATTTCAAAAAATGTAATTGGTGGGACAATACAAAATGATATTTTAAAAGAGTATATTGCTCAAAAGAGCTGGATTTTTCCACCTGAACCTTCAATGAGATTAATCGTTGACACATTTGAATATGGTTTTAAATATGTCCCAAGATGGAATACAATAAGTATTAGTGGATATCATATAAGAGAAGCAGGGAGTACTGCTGTACAAGAACTTGCATTTACTCTTGGTGATGGAGTTGAGTATGTAAGATGGGCAAAAAAAAGAGGACTGGATATTGATAAATTTGCACCTCGTTTAAGTTTCTTTTTCAATGCACATAATGACTTCTTTGAAGAAATCGCAAAATATCGTGCTGCAAGACGCATATGGGCAAAAGAGATGAAAAGAATGGGTGCAAAGAAAGACAGGTCACTTTTAATGCGCTTTCATACTCAGACAGCAGGTTGTAGTTTAACTGCTCAACAACCAGAGAATAATATCATTCGTGTAACAATCCAGGCTCTAGCAGCAGTTATTGGTGGAACCCAGTCTCTTCATACTAACTCAATGGATGAAGCACTTGCACTACCCTCGGAAAAAGCAGTTAGAATTGCTTTAAGAACTCAACAAATAATTGCCGAAGAAAGCGGAGTTCCAAATACGATTGACCCTCTGGGCGGTTCATATTATATTGAATGGTTAACAGATAAAATGGAAGAGGAGACCTACAAGTATTGGGATCGTGTTGAAAAATTAGGTGGTGTGATACCTGCAATAGAGAAGGGTTTTTACCAAAGAGAAATAGCTGAGGCATCATACAAATATCAAAAAGAAATTGATGAAAATAAAAGGATATTTGTTGGTGTAAACAAATATACAACTAATGATAAGATTGATATCCCTATATTAAAGATAGATGAAAAAGGTGAAGAAAAGCAAATAAAAAGATTGAAAAAACTAAGAAAAGAAAGAAACAACCAAAAAGTTAATAGAAATCTTGAAAAACTAAAAAAGGCAGCTGAAGGTGAAGAAAACCTTATGCCTTATATCCTTGATTGTGTTCACAGTTATGCAACACTTGGAGAAACCTGTCAAGTTTTAAGAGATGTATTTGGAGAATATGAAGAACCTGCTTTATACTAATTGGAGGAATAAAAATGGATAAAAAGATAAGAGTCCTTGTTGCAAAACCAGGGTTGGATGGCCATGACAGAGGTGCAAAAGTAGTTGCTCGTGCACTAAGGGATGCGGGTATGGAAGTAATCTATACTGGGCTACATCAAACCGCTGAAATGATAGTTGAGACAGCAATTCAAGAAGATGTTGATGTAGTTGGTTTAAGTCTTTTATCAGGTGCTCATATGACTCTTTTTGTTGATGTTTCAAAACTACTTAAAAAGAAAGGAATGGAGGATGTTTTGCTTGTTGGTGGAGGAATAATTCCCGAAGAAGATGTTCCAAAGCTTAAAAAGGTAGGTATATCTGAAGTTTTTGGACCAGGTACACCTTGTGAAGATATTGTTGAATTTATTAAAAAGAACGTGAAAAGATGAAAAAACTTGCTGAAAATGTTCTTAAGGGAGATTCTAGGTCAATTGCTCGACTTATTACTCTTGCAGAAAACAATGACCCAAAGGCAAAGGATGCAATGAAAATAATTCATCCTCATACAGGTAGTGCAGTTGTTATTGGAATTACAGGTGTTATGGGTTCAGGTAAAAGCACACTTATATCTGAAATAACCCGAGAATATAGAAAAAAAGGAAAGAATGTAGGAATTATTGCAATAGATCCAACGAGTCCTTTTAGTGGTGGCGCTCTACTTGGCGATAGAGTTAGAATGATGGAACTTACAATGGATGAAGGAGTATTTATCCGTAGTATGGGGACACGAGGAAAACTAGGTGGACTTACCAGTTCTGTTTACGATGTTGTAGAAATATTGGATGCATCTGGTAAAGATATAATAATTATAGAAACAGTTGGAGTTGGACAGGCAGAAGTTGACATAATTAAAATTGCTGATTCAACAATTGTAGTTGTGGTGCCAGGTCTAGGGGATTCTGTACAAACGCTTAAAGCAGGTGTTATGGAAATTGCTGATTTGTATGTTGTAAACAAGGCAGATAGAGAAGGTCTAAATCAAGCAGTTGCAGAAATTGAAAGCCTTGTTGAAATAACTTGTTCAAATAAAGAAAGAAAAACACCAGTTCTTACAACAATTGCAAAACAAAAGAAAGGTATTAATGAACTTATTAAAGAAATAGATAAACATCAAGATTTCATAAGAAAAACAGGGGAATTTAAAAATAAAAGAAAACTTCGTTATGAGTCAGAATTAATTGAGATTATTAGAAAACGCTTGATGAACTTTATTTTTAACGAATCTAATCTCAAAGAAAAAACTGAATTTTTAATATCAAAAATAAGTAAAAAAGAAATAGACCCCTATAGTGCTGCAGATGAAATACTTGATAAGGTTTTAAAATAGTTATTAGCTTGCAAAGGGTGGCTTGAAAATATTTAAGATAAAATCAATTGATGAAGAGATATATTTATCAATAGGCTTGAATCTTTGCGGTGCTTTCTTTTCCTCCATGTCTTCTAGATACCAAGCATAAGAATCAATTATTTCCTCATTAAATAAACTGTGTTTGTTTGTAATTAGCAATCTATATGTAGCATCTATTATCTCTTGATTTTTCCTTTTATAAAACTTTTCAGTTCCAACTGGTTTTCTAAGCATTTCCCTATTGTCATTATATGGATAGATCTTACCGTCTTTTACTCTTGCTTCTTCAATTATTTCCATATCTATCATCTTTTTTATATGATATGAAATTGTGGAAGGGGAGAGCTCTAGTTCTTTACATAAATCTGATTGAGAACATGCAAGTGAAAATATCAGATATAAAAAAATCTTACAAGGAATTTCCTTTCTAAGTAAACCTAATATTTCTTTATCTTTTGAGCCAATCTTTTTTGAAGCATAAATATATTTAAATTCCCCTTCGATTTTTTCTGTGATCAAACCTAACTTTTCCAAATAATTAATATGATAATTTATTGTACTTTTTGGAATATTTGTTCTCCTTGAAATCTCCCTTAGATGTAAACCTGGATTCTTTGAAATGAAACTATAGATTTTCCTTCTAGAATCTAGTTTAAGAGCCTTTTTGGTTTTTTTCATTTCCCTATCTATAATATGTTTTATTGATTATTACATATAATCTTTTCGCAATAAACAAATATTGTCTTAGTTTCCCTTAAAGTTTGCTTTTCTTTTTTCAAGAAATGCACTCATTCCTTCCTTTTGATCGTGAGTTGCAAAACTTGACGAAAAATAAGATATTTCTAAGGAATTTGCTGAATTTAAATCAATATCCATTCCTTTGTTTACTAGAGATTTGATAAAATTTGTTTGAACTTTTGATTTATTTGCAATTTCTTTTGCAATTTCAAGAGTTTTATCCATTAACTTTTCTTCTTCGACTACTTTATTTATTAGCCCAATTTCATATGCTTCTTCAGCATTTATGTTTCTACCTGTTAGTAACAGCTCTTTTGCCTTCATCCTGCCAACAAGTCGGGGGAGTCTTTGTGTTCCACCAAAACCAGGACTGATTCCAAGGTTTATCTCTGGTTGACCTATCTTTGCATTCTTTGTCGCAATCACTAAATCACAGGCCATTAATGTTTCACATCCACCACCAAGGGCAAATCCATTTACTGCGGCAATAAAAGGTATTTTTGATTTTTCGATTTTGTTTAATAATTCATGACCCGTTTCTGAGAATTCCTTTGCCTCAAGAGGAGTCATATTTGACATTTGTTTTATGTCTGCACCAGCAATAAATGCTTTTCCTTCGCCTGTTAAAATCGCTACATTGATTTTTTTGTCTTTATTTAATTCATCAACAACAGAGATTAGTTCTTTTATTGTATCCAAGTCAAGGGCATTAAACACCTTTGGTCGATTAATTTTAATGATTGCAATACTATCTTTTTTATCTAACAAAATATTTTTATAAGACATTTTTAACACTCCTATTTATTATAATCATAAAATCCTTTACCAGTTTTTCTTCCAAGATAACCTGCTTGAACCATTTTTTTAAGAAGAGGGCAAGGTCTATATTTGGAATCGTTAAATCCTTCATACAAAACTGTCATGATATTTAATACAACATCAAGGCCGATAAGGTCGGCAAGAGCAAGTGGACCCATTGGATGATTCATGCCAAGTTTCATTACTTGGTCAATATTTTCAGGGGTTCCAATACCCTCCATGTTGCAGTAAATTGCTTCATTTATCATAGGCATTAACAATCTATTTGAAACAAAACCAGGCCCGTCGTTAACTTCGACAGGAATTTTCCCCATCTTATCAGATAGTTCATGAATTAAAGAATTAGTATCATCATTTGTTCTAAGACCTCTTATAACTTCAACAAGCTTCATTATTGGTACCGGGTTCATAAAATGCATTCCAATAAATTTTTCAGGTCTATTTGTTGCAGATGCAAGGTCAGTAATAGGTATTGTACTTGTATTACTTGCAAGAACACAATCCTTTTTACATATCTTATCTAGTTCTTTGAAAAGCTCTTTTTTAACTTTAATATTTTCAAAAATAGCCTCAATTACGATATCAACATCTTTCATATCTGAAAGCTTTGTTGTGCCCTTGATTTTACTCATAATATTATTTTTATCTTCTTTTTTTATCTTTTCTTTCTCAACACTTTTATCAAGGAATTTCTCGATCTTTGCAATACCTTTCTTTACATACTCATCCTTGATATCTCTTAAAATTACTTCATAACCTGCCTTTGCTGATACAAGAGCAATGCCATGACCCATTTGCCCTGCTCCAATAACTCCAATCTTTTTAATTTTCATTTACTCCCTCCTTTATCTTTCAATAATCATATTTACAGCATTTCCACCGCCAAGACAAATTGTTGCCAAACCGCGACTTTTATCCAAATGCTTCATTGCATGCATTAGGGTAATCAATATCCTTGACCCACTACTTCCTATTGGATGACCAAGGGCAACTGCGCCGCCATGGACATTGAATTTTTCCTCAGGAATATTAAATTCTTTTATCAAAGCAACCGATGCAGAAGAAAATGCTTCATTATGCTCAAATAGGTCAATGTCATCAATTGATAATTTTTGAGATTTTAATAATGATTTAACACCAGGTATTGGCGCTCCCATAACATAAGCAGGCTCAACTCCACTGGTATTATAAGCTTTAATTGTTGCATATGGCTCAATTCCTAACGATTTTGCTTTTTCTTTACTCATTATTACAACAGCTGAAGCACCATCTGTAATTTGTGAGGCATTTCCAGCAGTTACAACTCCATCCTTTTTAAAAAAAGGTGGTAGTTTTGATAGTTTTTCAAGAGTTGTACCAGCTCTAATCCCCTCATCTTTTTCAAAGATAATATTTTCAGATTTTTTCTTTTTTATTTCAATTGGAGTTATCTCATCCTTAAACCAACCTTTCTCAGTTGCCTTAGCAGCTTTTGTATGACTACCAAGGGCAAATTTATCACAGTCTTTTCTAGTTATATTATGTCTTTCTGCAATTACCTCGCCTGTATTTCCCATATGAAAATCATTATATACATCCCAAAGACCATCATGAACCATCAAATCAACTAACTTTCCGTCAAATAATCTATATCCAAAACGGGCTTTTTTAAGAGCATAAGGACAATTTGACATGCTTTCCATACCACCGGCAACAATAATATCTGCATCTCCACATTTGATTGCTTGAGTTCCAAGTACAACCGCCTTTAATGAAGATCCACATACTTTATCTACATGAAAAGAACCAACCTCATAAGGTATACCAGCCCCAATTGCTGCCTGACGTGCAACATTCTGATAAAGCCCTGCAGATACTACATTTCCCATTATTACTTCATCTACGTCTTTTGGTTTAATCTTAGCTCTGTTTACTGCTTCTTTTATCACAATGCTTCCTAATTGTGGTGCTGAAAAATCTTTAAGTGAACCAGCAAGTTTTCCTTGCGCTGTTCTAACCCCAGATACAATAACTACATCTTTCATTGAATTATGCCTCCTCCAAATAACAAAATCAAGATGGCAATAAGATTTACATTTAAAACATTTTTCAAATTATTTTTAAAATATATAGATTTTACAAATTAATATTATTCATCTTTTACATTTACTTTTAAACTAAGGATATCTCCCAGATTTGCTTCTAGTATGTCTCCATTTTCAATTGTGTTTACACCCTCAGGCGTTCCAGTTAATATCAAATCTCCCTTTTCAAGAGTCATAATTTTTGATATGTATTCAATAATTTCAGGTATTGAAAAAAGCATGTTTTTAGTATTAGAGTTTTGTTTTAACTTACCGTTTACTTTCAAAGAAATACTAAGGTTTCTATAATTTGTAATATTTTCTTTTAATATTACACTACTAATAGGAGTAAATGTATCAAAACCTTTTGCTATACTCCAGGGAAGGCCTTTCTTTTTTGCTTCAGTTTGAATATCTCTTGCTGTAATATCTAGTCCAACAAGATAACCTAGAACATAATTCATTGCATCTTTTTTAGATACATTTTTACATTTATTTTTAATAATAATCCCCATTTCAACTTCATGATGAACTGATTTTGACATTTTTGGAATAATAATTGTTTCATCATTAAAAATTATTGAACTAGACGGTTTAAAAAACAAAACCGGTTCTTTGAAAATATCTGAATCCATTTCTTTTGCATGTTTTTTATAGGTTCTTGCAAGACATATTATTTTCCCGATCTTCAATTTATGATTATTATTTCTAAATTTGTAATAAGGCATAAAACACTACATTTATTCAAATAATTTAAATTTTTCATAATAAGATTATTTAATGCTTTATTTATAACGTGCTAGGGATTTTATGAAATTTATTCCTAATTCAACAATAAAAAATGAGATGCTTGATGAAATAAAAATAAAAAATATTGATGAATTATTTTCTGATATTCCAAAAGAAATAAGAATAAAAGAGCTTAATATTTCAGACGGCTTATCTCAACAAGAAACAGAGAAAAAATTAGCAGAGATTTCAAAGAAAAATAAATCTTTTAATGAATTAACTAGCTTTATTGGTGGAGGAATTAAATCACATTATGTTCCTGCAGCCGTAAAATCAATAATCTCACGCTCGGAATTTTATACTGCATATACTCCTTATCAATCAGAGGCAAGTCAAGGTTTTCTTCAATCTATGTTCGAATATCAAAGTATGATTGCAGAAATAACAGGAATGGACATTGCAAATTGTTCTCTTTATGATGGAGTTACAGCATTAGGCGAAGCTGCTTTAATGTGTTCAAGGATTAATAGAAAAAAGACTTTCCTTATACCAAGTTATTTATCCTTTGACAAAAAATCAGTGCTAAAAAATTATACAAAAGGTCCAGAAATTAAAATCAAGGAAATATCTTTTAATAAAGACTCAGGAAAAATTGATTTAAACGACCTTAAGCAAAAAATTGATGATGACATCTGTGGTATATATATAGAAAATCCAAACTATTTTGGAATATTTGAAGACCAAGTTAAAAAAATAAATGAAATTGCAAAAGATAAGAATTTTGTTTTTGTTGTTGGAGTAGATCCTATTTCCCTTGGTATCTTAAAGAGTCCAGGAGAATATGGAGCAGATATTGTTATAGGTGAAGGAAGGGCTCTTGGAAACAATATTGATTTTGGTGGATCAGGCCTTGGTATTTTTGCATGTAAAAAAGAATTTCTAAGACAAATGCCTGGTAGAATTATTGGACTTACAAAAGACAGTGATGGAAATCGTGCATTTTGTATGTCCTTGCAAACAAGAGAACAACATATTAGAAGGGCAAGAGCTACAAGCAATATCTGTACAAATGAAGGTTTAAATGCATTGTCTGCAGTTTCATATCTTTCTTGGTTGGGAGGATATGGTTTGGAGAAATTAAGTGAGAAAAACTTTGAAAATGGTCAAGAATTAGCAAAAAAAATTGGTTCAATAAAAGGATTTAGTTTAAGATTTAATTCACAACATTTCAATGAGTTTGTGATAAAATGCCCGATAAATCCAAGAAAATTAAATATCAAATTATTAAAAGAAAACATTCAAATCGGTCTAGATTTAACTAATATGCATCCAACATTAAAAAATTGTATATTAATTGGTACGACAGAACTGCATGCAAAAGAAGATTTTGAAAGATTTGTAGATTTATTAAAGGAGGCTTCAAATGTATAGATCTGCAAAATATGATATTTCTTTACTTAACGAATTAAGATCTGAAAAAAGAAAAAAGTTTGAAGAAAACAAAAAAATCGATAAAGAGATTAGGAGAACAAAAGAAATAAATATACCAAATTTGGATGAGACACAAATAACTCGTCATTTTATCAGATTAAGCCAGATGAATTATGGTATTGATTCAGGGATATATCCATTGGGTTCATGTACAATGAAATATAACCCAAAGATAAATGATTATATTGCAAGTTGGGACAAATTTGCAAACACAAACCCTCTGCAAGATACATCAACGATTCAAGGTAATCTAGAAATTATGTTTGAACTTGAAAGAATTTTATGTGAAATTACTGGTATGGACTATTTTTCACTTCAACCAGCTGCAGGTGCCCAGGGTGAATTTTTAGGTATGCTACTTACAAGAGCATATCATGATTATAATAAAGATTTTGATAGAAATGAGGTAATTCTGCCTGATACTTCGCATGGTACCAATCCTGCAAGTGCAAAAATGGCAGGTTATAATATAATTGAAATAGCTTCAACTAAAGAAGGAACAGTTGATCTTGATATGCTAAAAAAAGTACTTTCAAAAAAGACTGCATGCTTTATGCTAACAAATCCAAATACTCTTGGAATCTTTGAAAATGATATATTAAAAATATCAAAGATGGTACATGATGCTGGTGCTTTATTATATTATGATGGAGCTAATATGAACGCAATTATGGGTAAGGCAAGACCTGGAGATATGGGATTTGACATAGTTCATCTAAACCTTCATAAAACTTTTTCAACTCCGCATGGAGGAGGTGGTCCGGGTAGTGGGCCTGTTGGTGTTAAAACAAAACTTGAAAAGTTCTTACCTGTCCCAAGGATTGCAAAAAAACAAGGAAAATACCTTTTTGATTATAATGCTCCTGAAAGTATAGGAAAGATCAAAGGATTTTATGGTAATTTCTCGGTATTATTAAAAGCTTATACATATGTTACCATGATGGGTAAAGATGGCTTAAAAGAAGCTTCAGAAATGGCTGTTTTAAATTCAAATTATATGAAGGAAAAGATATTAGCTGGTAATAATTACGAGATGCCTTATAAAAGACTAAGAAAGCATGAGTTTGTTTTAAGTTGTGAAAGATTAAAACAAGAAAAGGATATTAGGGCAATGGATGTTGCAAAAAGATTGTTGGATCATGGTCTTCATCCTCCAACTATATACTTTCCACTAATAGTAAAAGAAGCACTAATGATTGAACCTACAGAAACAGAGACTAAGAATAACTTAGATTTATTTGTAGATGCATTAAATAAAATTGCCAATGAAGATCCAAAAATTGTTAAAAACTCTCCAAATAATACGTCAGTAAAAAGAATTGATGAAGTGGGGGCTACCAAAAGCCCTGTTCTTACTTGGAATATGATTTAATTTTCATCTTTTTTAGTATCCATCAGAGATATAATCAATCCAATTATTCCTGATAAAATAAATACAATTGAAATTGAATAGATTCCAATATCATACCATATTCCATATGTAATTCCCCAAGATATCCAAAGTAATAAACCTGCAAGTAAGAACAATATGGATAATATAGAATATTCACTAAAATTCTTAAAATTTATTTTTATCATGTTTTCTATCATTTTTCTCACCTTTTTCAATCTATGGGGGTACTGGGATTTGAACCCAGATCGGCGGGTCTCTTCTTAGGTCATCGCTCCAGTTATTCATCACAGCTCAGATGACCCTCTTTTAATCATTCCTAACTGGAGCCCACAATGATGCCGGGTTACACCATACCCCCAGTTTATTTATTTACTTTTTTCTACTCCTTTTTTCCCTTCGCATTCGTTTTTTTCGCCATTTCCAACGCATTTTGTGTTTCTTTTTCCATACTCTTGAACTACGTTTCATATTTTTATATCCTCTTATTTTACAGCTTGCCCTAAACAGATACCAATATATAATAATTTAGGCAAAAATTTAGTTTTTTCTTTTAATTTAGAGAAAGATAATTATATCAAAATTCTATTTCAAATAACTAGATGGGAAAAAATTCGAATTCATATGTTCTTGGTCAAGTATTAAAATCTCTTTATCATGTAGCTGGCAGAAGAACAACTTATGGATTTGCAGGAAAGGTAATTGGCTCGATTGTTAAATCTTTAGAACCAAATTTTGCTTTTCTAAAACATGTTGAAATTGATGATATAGGGGAACTCGAACCAGATGATGCAATAAAGGTGTCAATTGATATCGACTCTTATCCAAAGGATAGAGTTGGAAAAGCAATTGAGGCGATTATAAGAGTAGTCTATATGGATATTATAGGTAAAGCTGGCCTATTTTTTATTGCAGAAATTAAGAGACGTGCTGGTGAAGAATTAATTCAAAATCTTAATAATTTTGGAATTGATTTAGCTTCTTTGCAGGTTGAACAACATTATCTTTATAGAAGTAGAGAAAGAAAGAAAAGAAAGAGAAAAGTATCAAATGAAGTCAGTCTACTTGGTTATACTTGGAAAAACGTTGGCTCTTGGAAATATGACCAAAGTAAGAGAAGTTGTGTTCTTTATAATAAAAGTGGAGAGGTGCTTGATAACTTAAATTTAGATTCAATAATTGAAAATTATGTTAAAAATTTATCAGAGGACCTTGAAGAACTACCTGAGGAATTGGAAAACGATTTTAAGATTTCAAATAAGGAAATAAGCTTGCTTGAAATGCTACATTCAAGGGATATGGATTCAGAGACTGCAATAAAGCTTTTACATATTGATAAGGAAGAATTTAATAATCTTGTTAAAAGACTTCTTACTAATGAATTACTTCAATACACCTCATTTAATGTTATAGAATTAACTGAGCTAGGACTTAGTTATGTAAAAAAGAAAATCAATCCAGAGGCGATTAATACAAAATAATGCTTTATTTTTTATCAAACCAAATATATTTACATCTTGTACAATACCAGCCTACTGATTTCCATTGTTGTTTTCCATGTTTTGGATTTATATGCCTATATAATCTTACAAGGCCAAGACTGCATTTTTGGCATTTTTGATTGAATTTCTCTTCATATGCCTCATTTCCAATTTTATACATAAGTGTTTCAGCAGCAACATTATATGTATACCCGCATTCTGTGCACATCCAAGCAGTTGGAACCCAACTTCTTTTACCTTCATAACTTTTATTTTGATATAGTTTTACTGCCTTGGAACCACATTCTGGGCATTTCTTTTTTATTCTTTCACCCGCCTATTTTTTCTTTTTTTTATTTTTTAAATCTATTACCATCTTATGAATATATGGTATTTTTATAAAAAAGCAACTACCTCTGCCAAGTTCACTTTCAACCCATATATCTCCATTATGTTTTTGTAAAATTTCTTTGCATATAAAAAGCCCTAATCCTGTTCCTTCATTTTTCCGGTCATCACCAGTATAGGCTTGGTAGAATTTATTAAAAATCTTTTTCAATTCATCTTTTGAAATACCTACTCCTGAATCTTTTACTTCGATTAGAATATAATCCTTCTTTTTTTCTGCCTTTATACTAATCAAACCATTATCTGTGAATTTGATTGCATTGACAAATAGATTTTTTAGAACCTGGGATAATCTGTGTCTATCACCCATAATGTTTGGTAAATCCCTTGGTATTTTCACTTCAAATTTTAGATTCTTCTTTTCAATTACAGCTTTCATGTCTTCTACAATTTCATCAAGAATTTTAACAGGATTTATCTTTTCCATTTCAAATCTCATTGTGTCAGTGTCAAGTCTTGATACATCTAAAATATCATTTATGAGTCGTAATAATCGTTCTGTGTTTCTCAGACTAATATTGCCCCAGTCTTTAACTTTTTTACTTGTATCTTTATCATTAATAATTAAATCAAGATATCCTTTTATTGGAGTTACAGGTGATCTTAATTCATGAGCTGCAATGTTCATAAATTCAGTTTTTAATCTTTCAGATTTTTTAAGTTCTTCTTCAACCTTTCTTCTCTCAGTTATATCTCTGATAGTGCATACCATTCCTCCGAACTTATTTTCTTTTTTGAAAGGAGCCATATTAAGTTCAATCGGAATGATATCTCCATTTGCATGGACTAGTTCTAGTTCTACATTCTCGATTTTCTCATCGTTTTTTCTTGCATCAACAAAAACTTGTTGGAAGAAATAAACTGAATCTTCAGATAGATAATCTCTAAATAATGTTGCAAGTATCTGGCTTTTCCTTCTCGAACACATCTTTTCAAAAGAAGGATTAATATATGTTAACCTTCCAAATGGGTCTATTGTTAGTACACCATCTGCAGAAGTTTCTGCTAGAACTCTATATTTTTCTTCGAGTTTTACAAGCTCTTCCCAAGCCCTTTGTCTTTGAGTTATATTTTTCCCTCTCAAAAGAATTCCAGGGATGTTTTTCTCTTGTTTTATACAATCTGCAGAGAATAAGAATTTTAGAGTATTGCCTTCGCTTGATAAAATATCACATTCATAGTCACGAATTTTATTTCCATTGCAAAGCTCATTTATTGCTTTAATGTTCTTTTCCAATCCCTCTTCAGAAAATATTTTTTTCAGATTAGATATATTCTGTCCAATAATTTCGTCTTTTTTTAAGTTTCCAATATTTAAAGCGGCTTCATTAATATCTAAAATCTTGTCTTTTTCAATATAGATTAAAAAGTCACTTGTCTTGTTAAAAATATCTTGGAATCTGTTTTTTGATTGATTTAATTCCTTTTCTATTTCAACTCTTTTATATCTATCTCTTAAATCTCTTAAAATAACATAATCGCCAATGATTTCCCCATTTTCGTATAATACATTTGCATTTATTTCAGCAGGAATTTTTTCTCCATCTTTTGCATTTATTTCAATTTCATAAGTGGGTACTTTTTCCCCATCGATTCTTTTTTTGAAGTTTTCAAGTGCTATTTTTAAACTGCTATTTGTAAGAATATTTGTTTTTGTAAAATTCTTACCAATCAGCTCGTCTTTTTTATAACCAAGTATCTTTGTGACTTGATTATTTACATCAATAAATTTCCCTTCTTTATCAAGAATGATTATTGGATCTGTTGCTGCATCAAAGAAATACTTATATCTTTCTTGGGATTTCTTCAATTTTGTAATATTTCTTGAAATCCCCATCATACCAATTATTTTTCCTTGTGAATCATATCTAGGAATTTTTATTGATGATACCCAATATTTTTTTCCATTTGAATCTTTAATTTTTTCAAATTTATTTACAATTTCTTTACCTGTTTTAATAACAGTTTCATCGTCTTTATTTACTATTCTTCCTTCTTTTTCATCAAAGATATCATAATCGGTTTTTCCAATTAATTCATCAGGTTTATTATTTGAAAGATTTGCTTTTGCATTATTTACTTTTATATATCTATTATTTTCGTCCTTAAAATAAATAAAATCAGGGATATTATCAATTAAAGATTGCATTAAATTATGTTTATCTTCTAATTCATTTTTTATTCTACTCTCTTCAGTTATATCTCTTATTACACCAATGGATCCTATTATATCTCCTTTGTAATTCTTTAAAACACTTATTGAAATGCTGACATCTACTTTTTCTTTGTTATTGTTTAGAATTTTTGTTTCAAAATGATGATCCATCCCTTTTTTTCTAATATCTTTATTCCTTATCTCTTTCCATTCCTCTTCAGGGTATAGTTTTTCAACGGGCATTAAATAAAGGTCTTTTTCTCCCATTCCAATTAAGTCCTCTGCATATTTGTTCCATGAGATTATATTTTCATTTTCATCTGTTAAGGTTATTGCAACTGCAGAGTTTTCAAAAATTGTTTTATATTTGTTTTCTGAATCAATTAATTTCCTCTCAGTTTTTTTTAATTTTGATATATCTCTAAAAATAGCAACAGATCCAGAAATAGTACCTTCTCTTCCTCTTAATACAGATATTGAGATTTCAACGTCGAAAAGATTTCCATCTTTTCTTTTCATTTTTGTATCTAATTTATACCTCATTCCTTTTTGTTTGATGTTTTCATCTCTAATTTTTTTCCACTCTTCTTTTGGATATAATTTTTCTAATGGTAACTTAAATAGATCTTCTTTAGTCATATTTAGAATTTCTTCAGTGTATTTGTTCCATGAGATTATTTTTTCATTTTTATCTGCAAGAGTTATTGCAACTGTGTAGTTATTAAAAATTGTAAAGAACTTCTCTTCTAAATCCTTTATTTCTTTATCATCATAACTTTTATTTTCCAAATCCTTCTTGATTATTTGTATTGTTCCGTTTTCATTTATTTTAGTTGTTTCATATTCAGAATTATTATTTGTTTTCAGTTTCCCATTCTTTTCTTCTTCTCTAAGTTCTTTTATTATATCGGGTTCATCTTTCATTATAAACCCTCAAAATAATCTATTTCTATTTTATCAAAATAAGCAGAAATAAGCCTGTTATATCTAATTTTATTATATAATAGACTAAGTAATTCACTGCATCCCATCATACAAAGATGAAATACATTTTTAGTATATTAATTAATTGATAAGTTATACTCTCTTAAATTGATTTATCATCTTAGCTAATTATCTTGATATTGCTTATGTTTTTATCAATAATGGAGTTACCACTTAACAAATCAATTAGATTGTCAATTATTTTAATTAGAGTGTTTAATATGAATTGAACTACTCTAAAAGGGAAAGATATGATAAATGAAATTACAAAAAATATTATTCTTAGAACAATTGAAATTGGAAGATATATTAAGCTTACAATAAGAGAAATTGTTTGAAGTATTAATTTAATAAAAGTTAAAATACCCGTAAATTGTGGTTGAACTTTAGGGTTATCAAGACCATTTTTCAGCTCTTTCAAAATATCATTTATTTTTCCTTTGGATTCTTTTGTATAAATCTTTTCGTATTCGTTATCAAATTTTTCTATATTGCCATTTTTAATACTTGTTTTTAAATCTTTTAACTTTTCAAGTGCTTCGGTTAGATCATTGCCGATGATCTTATTATCATTTCTTAATATCTTATTACTTTGAACTGCAGATACTGAAGGTAAGAGTAGTAATATAACTGTTGAAATTAATGTCCCAAAAATTATTTTTTTATTCATTTTTTGCCCCCAAATATATATTAATGAATTATAAAAGTATTAGATAAAGATTACTAAAATATTTAATTTAGTAACGGAAGCGATGGGATTAAGAAAGTGTTTCCTCTGTTAAAATTTTAATATATTGCCAAAAAATACAATATTAAAGAAAAGAAAAAAGACAGTTTTTATGGATTTGTAATTGTATTATCTGTTATTTGGTTGACTGTTTTGGCTTTGAGTTTGATCAATAGAGATACTAAAACTACTTGAAGAACTGGAGTATCTTGATGATGATTGTTGACTTTGGCTGTTTTGATAGTAGTAATAAGGCATTGTTACAGACTTGTATCCCCAGTCGCTTTCAGCACCAGATATATCTTTAGCTTTAGCTTTAATTGCATAAATTCCTGTTTCTTCCCATGTATGGCTTATTGTTATTTCTGAACCTGATTCAAAGGGTCCTTCAATAACTTCAATATTTCCGTCATCCCAATCAATCGTATAACTTGCTATATCATCACCATCAGGATCTGTTGAGACGAATGTATAGTAATATTCTTCTCCCGCATCACCTTGATTAGGGCCATTGATTGACGGTGCATATGGTGCTGAATTTATTATTTTTAATGCATGAACAGCTCTGTTATCTATTTTATCACTTACTGCCACAACTTCAGGATTTGAATTTCCTACTAAATCAACGCATATGATTGAATTTTGACCATTATTTCCACAATTTCCATATGTCCAAAGAAGACTTCCATCTTGGCCGCTTACAGCTCTAATATTGCCACTTTGTCCAACTACATCTAGATCTCCATCTGCATCTAAATCACCAACGTCAACTGCAGCAACTAAGCCTCCACCACCATACCAAAGCTGAATACCTTCAGATGAAAGGCAGAATATACCACAGAATCCGACAACAATGACTTCGTTATATGGGGAATCATCAATTAGATCAGCAATAATCACAGATTTAAAAGATCCTTTAATGCCACCAACCCAATCCTGATACCAAGTCCAATGAGTACTACCATCAAAACCACTTAAACAACGAATTCCGAATTCTCCATCATTTTCAAAACCTTCTCCAGGATTTGATCCTACAATTATCTCTTTATATTGATCAGAGTTAAGATTACCAATGCCTATAAATTGGTAATAACCATAACCTTCATTTTCATCGGCATCAAATTCCCAAATAACATCTCCATATCCATCTAAACAATAAATATGAGGGTCACAAGCTCTAGTGCCGGCAATTACTTCGTTTAACCCATCAGCATTTACATCATTTATTGCTGTACAGAGTACGTAATCACCTGTATGTTTTCTCCAAATAGTATCACCAGTTATTCCATCTAGACAATAAACATAGTCATTTTGCCGTCCTGGTGAATCACCTACTCCGACAATTACCTCATTATTTGAATTGCCATAAACATTTCCAACCGAAACAGAAAAACACCAACGGCTATCTATTAGCTTCATCCATATTGTTGATCCATTGCTGCTATCTACACAATAAAATCTTAAAGATTCATCGTGACCACAGACGTCTTTATAGACGAATATTTCATCCGATTCATCGTTGTTAATATCACCCATACCAACAACTATTCCTTCTCCAGCTTCAGCTGTCCAAAGAAGGTCACCAGTCGCGCCATCAAGTGCATGTCTATATGCAATTATATCTTTTACATCGTCATTATTTACATGAGTTGCAAAAATATGTTCTCTTTCTTCACTAGTTTCTTCAAAATAGGTTTTCCAGAGTAGAACTAAATCTTCACTTTGTTGTTGCTGTTGCTGTTGTTGATTTTGATTAACTGCAGCAAAGCTTGTTGATGCAATAGAGCTAAGTAAAAATAATCCAACTATAATAAATATTCCAAATTTTTTATTTATTTTTTCCATTTTTTATCACCTTATTTCTACATGTTTTATTCATTATCTGTCTATTTCATGGTTTAAAAAGCTTTTTTGACATTTCTTACCGATTTTAAACAAACCTAATTGTTATACTCTGTAAATAATTATATTTAAATATTGTTCATAATTTTGTCATTTTGATAATATATCATTTGTGAAATTATATCTCTTAAGATCCTGTTTCTATTTCTATTCGCCAAGAATAGTTTTAACGACCCTATAACCGGTTTCATAAGGAGAAAACAAATGCTAAAGCCAAAAATGCAGTATTATAAAAATATCAATCAATTTATTAGATACGGACGCGGCGGGATTAAAAAGAGTTTCTCATGTTGAAAATAAAAATATATTTTTTTTTAGATTGGTATTAAATCAATAAATCTAATTTGATTATATTATTTGGTAATATGGAGATATTATTGTAAAAGATGCGTTTAAACTCTGCTCAAGTTCAGTGTCGTATAAATTGTAAAGATCTATTAATCCACCATAAAATATGTTAAATATTCGTCCATTATTTTCAACGTAAATATTCTTAATTAAAATAATCTCAGAATCATCATTAGTTGTGCTATATACAATTTCATATGCATTCATATTATTCAGAGTTCTAGATGTATTAGATATTATTGTTATGTTGTTATTATCTAAATTTTCCAAAGTTGACGTTACTGCTTCATCTAAGCTAGAAGAATCATATTCTGATGGTGGAGAAATAACCAAACTTAAGTTATTTGAATCAACATCCTTTCGATATAAAAATTGAGATTTCGCATAATCAAATTCAATCCAACCTGTCCAATTCTCATTTAGATTAAAACCATAGCCATATTTGATACTTGAATATTCTAATGAGCATAATTCTTCTTCAGCTTCCTCTAATAATTGTTGCCATGGAGCACTTATTGTTATTGCTTTGTTATAATCATATAACTGTATATCTATATCATAAGACTGGATTACATTAGTAATATTTTCATCATTTTTATAAAAGGATGAAATATCTAAATCATAGTTTACCAGAATTTTTTTTAAATAAAAATCATTCTTATCAATCCAACATTTCATTGTTAAATTATCATAAGATTCTTCAGAGATGCTAGATTCAAATAACAAATCACCAGTTGCCTTATTTAAATGTATATTTTCAAACTTAGGTTTAATATTTAGAACATAACAATCTTTACCATCAATTTTTTCATTTTCTAGTTTTTCTAAATTTGCATCTTCAAGTAAAAAATAAGCCAATCTTTCAACAAAAGAATAGCCATACCAATTGTTTTCTAAGTCTGAAGAACGCCATTTATTTTCACCCCATGGTAAATAAAAAATTTTGTCTTCATAATAATAAGTTATACTAGAATTCTGATTATTTGGTGTATCTAAAACTAAACTAGAGTCTATAAAAAATTTATTTTTTGACATATCGATTTTAACTGTTGTAATTAGATTACCCTTAGTACTATTAACACCAGTAATATTTTCTGTAGTTCTTATTATTCTTGTATTACTCAAAAATTTGTAGGACTTAAGATTTCCTACAGAATCGATGAATCTATCTTTTATTTCTTCAGCATTAGGTTCACTTTGAAATATGAAAACCGATAAAAAGATTATTATTGCTATCATTAAAAATAATGAATAAAATAAATTCTTTTCTTTTTTATCCATTTAATTCTCTCCTAATCTTTAGAATCTGTAATTCTTTTATAAAAGGTTCTATAAAACAAGATTTTTAATATTTCTTTAGGATTATAATCATAATATAATTATTTCTAATAATATTATCTTTATAATTGTGCAGAAACGCCTGTAGAAATCAAAACGGACGCGGCGGGATTCGAACCCGCGATCACTGGCTTAGAAGGCCAGTGCCATATCCAGACTAGGCCACGCGCCCATATTTCAAATTAATGGAAAGCAATGTATTAAGTAAAAATTGATAAAATTATGGATTTTATTCGTAAGGTGCTGACTCATTAATTAAATCCACATGTGTAAGAATCATACGTCTGCAGCAATATCTTTCAATCCCAAGGTCATCTAATATCTCTTTTGGTGTCTCTTTTGGTTTTTCTCCATTTTTTACTGCTTTTTTATAATCGTCATGCCTTTTCTTGAAATCCTCATAAACATCGCTTATAATCTTTCCGCATGTAAAACATCTAACTGGGATTATCACAATATCACCTATATGATTTTTGTCTCTTTTTCCTTGCTCCTCTTCCAAGAGGTTTCTTTGACTCTTTTCTTCTTGAATCAGAGACAAGTAAACTTCTATCATGATCCAAAAATGCAATCTTTAAGTTTGGATCTGCAGTGAATTCAACAAGCCCTTTTGCAATTGCAGTTCTTACAGCATTTGCTTGACTCATAAAACCACCGCCATTTACATTTACGTCAATATTAACATCATCTATATGTTTTCCTGCGATATTTATTGCTTCAAGTATTTTCCATCTAGCAATTTCTGGTTCATACAGCTCAACAGGTTTATTATTTATCCTTATGAGCCCTTTTCCTTTCTTTACAGATGCCCTTGCTATTGAAGTTTTTCTTTTACCTGATGTATTTACTACTTTTTTTGCCATTAAATCTTCGCCCCTAATGATCTTGATAATTCTTCAATGGTCATAAAATCAATTGGTTTTTTTTCGGCATTCTTTATTTTTTCCATAGTCTGCCCTTCAAATTCTTTGGGAATTCCGATATAACATTTAAGTCTTTTAAAAGCTGCTCTGCCATGCGGAGTCTGATAAGGAATCATTCCTCTAATAGTTCTTTTTACTATTTGTTCAGGTTTTCTTGGAAAATATGGACCTTTTCTATAAGTTCCAACCTCAAGTTTTTGCTTATATTGTTTTTTTATTGCTACTTTTTTCCCTGATATAATTGCTTTTTCAGAGTTTACAACTGCTATCTCTTCTCCTTTTAGCAATCTTTTAGCTGCATTGGTTGATAGCCTTCCTAATGTTGCTCCATTTGCATCAATAATCATTGTCATATTTATCCCAATATCCTAATATCTTTTCCTTTTGGATTATTTTTTATTAATTCTTCAATTGTCATAGTTTTTGAACCAGCTTTTTTAATCTTTTCTTTTGATTTTTCAGAAAATGAAAAGGCAGCAATAGATACCTTTTTTGTTAGATTTCCAGTTGAAAGTACCTTTCCTGGAATTAAAGCTGTCTCTTTCTCATTTGTATATTTATTAATCCTATCTAAATTTACTTCTGGCCAATTTTTAGAAGATTTTTCAAGTCTTTTTGCAATATCTTTCCAGATTGCCACATCATTTTCTACAGATTGTTTTTTTAGTTCTTGAATTAATGATATTAGCATCGGATTTGTTTTTTCATTTTTTGTTACCATATGATACTTCTCCAGATATGAGAAATGTAGTGTAAGAGAGGGGTATTTATAAGATTTTTGGGAGAAATCATTAAAAGGGAAAGTAAATTTATAGCTTTCGATGAAAAAGCTTATTTCACTATGCGGAAGCGATTCTTCTGATGAATATCTAAATGATTATGCCTTAGAAGTTGCTGAAAAGGTAGGACGGCTTATTGCAAAGAAAGGAGGAGTTCTTTTATGTGGAGGACATGGCGGTGTAATGAGAGCTGCATGTAGGGGTGCAAAAGAAGAAAATGGATTAACTGTTGGGATTATGCCTTATACAAAAGAAGAATCAAATGAGTTTATTGATATAGCTATTCCAACAACAATTGGGAATGTAAGAAATTTTATTGTTGCAAATGCAGGTGATGTAACGATTGCAATTGGTGGACGATGGGGAACATTAAATGAAATATCCTATAGAATGCTTTGCGAAAAACCACTCTTACTGATAAAAGGAACTGGCGGATGTGTTGATGAAATAATTAATGGAAATATAATGCAGGATATCGAGTCACATTATTATGTAGTAAATTCAGCTGAAGAAGCAGTTGAGAAGGCATTTCAATTTTGATAAATCCAAAAATTAATATTTTGAATTTATATTTCATTAAATGATTTTAGATGAGAGAATATAGGATTAAAAGAGGACATAACGCTGATATAAACGAACTTATCAACAAACATTTTGGAGCAAAGGGCGATATCAATAAAGGAATCAAGTTTGAAGTAGAAGGCATAGGTAAAATTGATATGAAACAGGAAAAAAATTCCTTATTTATAGATATTGAACCACCTAAGAAGGTTACTGGGGATTACAGTATAATTAAAAAATGGAATACTTTCCTTTTTGAAGCAACTGGTAAGGATTCAAAAGAAAGGAAAAAGGAATTTGGTAAAATCAAAAAGAAATAAATCTTTATTTTTTTACTTTTTTCCAGTCGTTTAAAAAACTTTTTATTCCTTTATCTGTAAGTGAATGTTTTGCCATCTTTCTGATTACTGCTGGTGGAATTGTTGCAATATCTGCACCAATTCTTGCAGCTTGAATTACATGTATTGGATGTCTTATACTTGCAACAATTATCTCTGTTTGGATATTGTAATTGGCAAAGATCTCTGTTATTTCTTCAATTATTTGCATTCCTTCTTGACCAATGTCATCTAGTCTTCCAATAAATGGACTTACATAACTTGCACCTGCTTTTGCTGCAAGTAATGCTTGATTTGCAGAAAATACTAATGTTACATTTGTTTTAATCTTTTCATCTTTTAATTTTTTAACAGCCTTTAATCCTTCTTCAGTCATCGGTATCTTTATTGCTACGTTTTTTCTGTATTTTTGCGATACTTTTGAGTTTAATTCTTTTGCTTCTTTTACCATGTCTTCTGCTTTCTCACTAACAACTTCAAGACTGATTGGACCGTCAACAATTTTAAAGATTTCGTTAATAATTTCATTAAATGAAAGTCCACTTCTTGCAACTAAAGTTGGGTTTGTTGTTGCTCCATCAATAACTCCCCATGAGGCTAGTTCTTTGATTTCTTTTAGGTCAGCAGTATCAATAAATATTTTCATAAAGTTTCACTCCGGCCAGGTGTATTATCTTTCTATTCATAACTTTTTCTTTTATACTTTTTATAGCTTTTATATCAGATAGATATGTTTAGATATATTTCAAAAAATCAAAACATATATATATTCAAGTATACATTACTTAGCCTGTGGTGGATGGGATATGCCTCTAACTCGAAAGGCCCGAGTAGTGGGAAGTAGTCTAGTATTGACAATACCAAGTCAACTTGCTAAGGCCCACGATATAAATGATGGAGACGATATTGAAATAATTCCTACAGGAATTGGAGAGTTTACAATAAGAAAATTGAAAAAATAATTGATAGTTTTATTTCTATCAATATTTTTTTAAAACATTTGTATTTATAAATGTTAATTGTATTGTTATTTATGATTAGTATGGTTTTAGTTGCACCTTCAATTCTATCCGCGGATTTTTCAAGACTTGGTGAAGAAATAAAAGAAATTGAAAAAGCTGGAGCAGATTGGGTTCACATCGATGTCATGGATGGTCATTTTGTTCCAAATATTACAATAGGGCCTATTGTTGTTTCAAAGATTAGAAAGATAAGCAATTTATTTTTTGATGTTCATTTGATGATTGAAAATCCTGAAAAATATATTGAGTCATTTTCAAAGGCTGGGGCAGATTTAATAACTATACATGCAGAAGCGTGTGAAGACAAAAAAACACTTATTGATAAAATAAAAAAACTTGATTGCAAAGCAGGAATATCAATAAACCCAGAAACCTCTGTTGATGAAATTAAAGATTTTATTAAGGATGTTGATTTGATACTTGTGATGAGTGTTCATCCTGGATTTGGTGGACAGAGCTTTATCTCTGACGTAGTTCCAAAGATAAAGGAAATTAGAAAAATCATTGATAAAACTGGAAAGGATATCTATTTGGAAGTTGACGGTGGAATAAATGAGAAAACTGCAAAAATAGTAAAAGAAAATGGTGCAGATGTTTTAGTTGCTGGCAACTATATATTCTCAAATGAGTACAAATCAGCTATTAAATCTTTAAAATAATTTTTTTATTTTATAATCTTTTTAAATAAAGAAATGCTCTAATAATTACCCAGTTAACTGATGTAATTAGAATGATTAACTCAAATATTATAAGATTTGTGATACTAGTTTCAATAAAAAAGAAAATAAATGAGGTAATTAGAATAATAAATCCTGCAATTAACATATCTTTTGACATAAACTGGTTTGCTTTATACCAAATCTCTTTGTTTTCCAATGTCTTTTTCATTCTAAATCCATAAAAATAATTTGGTCTTATTTTTTTATATAACAAGGGAAGTGAAAGAATAATAAGTATTAATCCTATGATAATAAATGATATTTTAATAATTAGCTCTTCCATTTTTATAATCCTTTTGCAAGATTTCTAACTACGCTTTCTTTATCTTTTGCCTTAACAATACCGCTTGCAAGAAGTACTCCATCTGAGCCAAGTTCAATTGCTTTTAAAACATCATCTCCATTTTTAACTCCTGCGCCACATAAGACCTTTACATCTTCATCAATTTTTTTAACTTCTCTAACACTATTTTTGATGATATCTGGGTCAGCAGTTGTAACTGAAATATCTCCTCCAATTAATTCAGGTGGCTCAACTGCTACAAAATTAGGTTTTAGGGTAGCAATTGCCTTTGAGGTTGATACATTGTTTGAACATACTATATGATCTAGGCCTAGGTCTTTTGCTCTATTGACACATATATCAATATCTGCAATCTTTAACCTGTGTTCACTATGATTTATGAGTGTACCAACTGCACCTGCTGAAACGATTGATTCTGGTAAGGTCCAACCAGTATGACTTCCAGGCTTTATTGGGTCAATATGCTCAGCCCAAACAGGAATTGATAGTTTATCTGCACAGATTTTTATATCTGTTGCTTGTACACATATTGCCATACTAACTCCTGTTTCTTTTGAAATTCTGTCCATGATAATTCCAATATCAAGAGCACTGTTTCCAGTTGCTTCTGCATATGTTTTTACATTTAGTACAATAGTTGGTGTTCTTAGCATTCTTTTTTCACTCCTCAATAATTTTAATTATGTAATCGATGACCTTTAATATAATCTTCTCTATTCTTGCTGGAATAACTATGCAAATCCCAATTCAAGCAGCTTTATTTCTTGGAATTATTCCAGCCCTTCTAATAATGTATATAAGTTTGAAAGGTTATGATGGATATTATAAGGATAAAAGCATATTTCTTACATTTATTATTGGTATAGTTTTTGGTGTGATTGCAGCGGTTATTAGATTAAGGATTAATGCAGAACCTTTCATTATTTCTTTTTTGGTTCTTTATGCATTCCTTGATCAATTGTTTAAAACAATTATCCTAAATATTGGAAGATTTCATCTGAATAAAGAAACTGTGATCTACGGTCTTTCTTTAGGTCTTGGTTTTGGTTCTTCTTTTACACCATTTTTTATTATAATTGAAAGTATGTCAGATGTAAGTAATGCTTTTTATTTATCCCTAATAACAATTGCATCAATTGGTTTTATATTATTTCATGCTGCAACTGGTGCATATATTGGCTTTGGAATTTACTCAGGTAAATTGTTTAGATTTTTATTAATTGCAGTATTATTACAAATTCCGTTTAATGCATTATCAGATCTTATATTTTTTAGGTCATATTTTCCTTATGTACAAATTTCTCTCCTAATATATGGATTAATATTCTTTATTTATGTAATAATTTGGGTAGTACCAGAAATTAAAAAAGATAAAAAGAGAAAAAAAGGTGTTAAAAAGAATGCAGGATGATAATTTAATAAATGATATTGAAAATAAAGAAATTAATTATTATCAAAAGAAACCATCAAGTAGCTTTCCAAAACCAATGATTGCAGGAATTCTACTTTTAATTGCAGGAGTTTTATCAATTATTTTTTGGTTACAATTTCTAACAATTGATGCAAATACTATTGAGTCAATTATTGATATTTCACAATTTACTGAAATAGATCCTTCAATTACAGCTGATGCGATTCTTAGCTTTTTATCAGTTTGTGCTATCATTGGAATTGTTGTTTCAATTTTTCAGGTTTTAGGTGGTATTTTATCAATAAGAAAAAATTTATGGGGAATTGCTTTATCTTGTAGTATTATTGGTTTATTTTCCCTTGGTATTGCATTTACGTCAAGTATTATGTCATTTATTGCAATGATACTTTTAATAATATCTAGAAAAGAGTTTTAGAATTGATTATTAAATCTATTACCACAATAAGGACAAATTATTGAATCATTAGCTGCAACCCTTCCACAGTTCATACATCTCTTTTGATTATTTGGAAGAACTGGTCTTAATTCACCTGTTTTAATTCTTTTATAAGGAATATAAACAGCAATAATTAGTAAAACATTTCCAATAAGTGATAATCCTCCAAGCCTTGTAGTTCCTGTTAATAGAGATGAAGAATCAAAAGAACTATAAAAATTGATGTCTTCAAGCCCTATAAATAAGTAAATTGATATAAAAATTGTTGATATAATCGAATATGCAACAGCACTGTAAAGTATGATTTTACCTTTTTGATCTTCCAGTTCATTTAAAAATAGAATAATTGCAATACCACCCATTACAGCAGACAGTACTATTGAAAATGAAATATAGCTGGAATAGTTGATTCCACTTCCTGGCTGGGCAGTCATAGAACTTGTAATTCCACTGGAAATTGATACATAAATTAATGCAGAGGTTAGTATTGTTGTTACAATTATTCCTACTATGTAAATAATTACAGAATATATAACAAATTTACTATGTTTTTCTCCAAATTCTTTTCTGCCAATAATTACAAATATTATACCAATTAATGACACGATTCCTCCAGCAAATGAAATAAATGAAACCAAGAGATAAACAGGACTTAATTGGTTAATATTTGAAATAAAACTATTGACTACTAATATGATACTTGACAAAAAAGAAATCAGCATTCCAATTAATAAAAAAAATAGACCTTTTTCTGTTTTTATGTCCATATAAATCAAATAAATAAATATTTTTTTGATATATAATTGGTTCTATAATCTTAGATGATCGGTAATCTAAATCAATCTATTTTGGCCTAAAATCCTTTCCACAATATGGACATATTTGTGAATCCATTGGGATTTGTCTACCACAATTAGGACAATATCTTCCAGTATATTGAGGATTAATAATTTGCCCGCCTTTACTTTGTTGTGGGCTATCGGGTAGCTCAAAGAACGCTAAAATCATAAGTATATATGCAACAATATAGACAATAAAACCAATAAAAATGAAGGTAAGTATTGCAGCTATTAAGTAAATAAAACCGGTTTTTCTAAACATTTCAATTTTAGTACTATCAGCTATTGCATCAAAACTTCTTTTAAGAAAAATTGCAGATAGAATATTAAATATTACAAAAATTAGAAATGTGATAATACAAACAGCCAATATTGATCCTAAACTCCCTAAAGGATTAGTATAATCAAAGGCTGAATAAAAAGTTAAATTAAAGCTACCATATATGATAATTGGCCATAAAAAAAGCATAACTAAAGAAATTATACCAAGAATTACTGATATTAAAAAGTCACTTTTTATTTTTGGATCATTAACAGATTCTGATATTTCTTTTACACCTAGATAAATAAGTATTAAACCAACAAGAGATATAATTTGACTCGAAAATTGGCCAACAAGCATCAATATTGCTCCAATACCGCCTAGGAGCTTTGGATTGCTAAAATCTTCCATCTTATCCACTC